>PJUI01000043.1_pt1 | contig 255714 bp, 232 predicted proteins | sample 1512201 | NCBI WGS metagenome assembly PJUI01 (sample SAMN08177670, study PRJNA422409) | Feces metagenome, whole genome shotgun sequencing project. | isolation source: Chicken feces (2) enriched on wood chips | host: Gallus gallus | place: USA: Madison | collected 2015-01-15
AGCCAGCCATGCCACAGGGACAAAAAATTGGCATTGACTAACAAGCACACTGTTGAGTTCTCAAACAACCGACACACACCAACTCAGCACCACCCGACCGGGCAGAACCTCGCTTGGGGCAACTTCTCTAATCTACCAGATCCTCTGCGCCCTCTCCAACTCGGTGATCCGAGCGGAGGGAGCCGGGGAACCAGCAGCCCCGATCATGTCACGGCGCGCGAGGCTCCGGGTCATTCTCGAGGGGGACCGCCCGGGGGACCAGCCACCGTCTCGTGCGATCGAGACTCGGTGTCCGTTCCTCCCTGCCGGGCGAACGTCGAGAACACTACACGCGCTCCGCCCGGGTGCCAAATCCGTGTGCTCGCACGCTGAGCCCGCTCGACAGCCCTGCTCGACAGCCCTGCTCGACTACCCGCCCGACGCGTCCGTCGGGGCGGCACGAGAGGTAGGGCCCGTCCCGTCCCGCCACGACGAGGCGCCGAAAGGGCCGGCCGCTCGACGCGGTCCGGCCCCTTCGTGATCGTGGCGACGGGGCTGCTCAGCCGGCCGCGCCGTCCGCGACGGCGACCCCGAGCGTCTTCTTCCCCCGGCGCAGGAGGGCGAACTGCCCGTGCAGCAGGTCGTCCGGAGCGAGGACGGCGTCCTCGCTCGTCACCTTGACGTTGTTGACGTACGCCCCGCCCTCGGCCACCGCTCGACGAGCGGCGGCCTTCGACGCGACGAGGCCGGACGCCGCGAACAGGTCGACGACCGCGTCACCCACCGTCGCCGTCGTGCGCGGGAGCTCGGCGACCGCGGCGCCCAGCGTCCCCGCGTCCAGTCCGTCCAGCTCGCCCCGGCCGAAGAGCGCCTGGCTGGCGGCGATCACGGACGCCGTCGCCTCCGCCCCGTGCACGAGGGTCGTGACGTCCGAGGCGAGCGCGCGCTGCGCCTCGCGCGCGCCCGGCCGCTCCCGTACCGCGGCCTCGAGCTCGGCGATCTCCTCGCGCGTGCGGAACGTGAAGATCTTCAGCCAGCCCACCACGTCCTCGTCCGCGGCGTTGAGCCAGTACTGGTAGAAGGCGTACGGGCTCATCATGTCGGGTGCGAGCCAGACCGCCCCGCCTTCCGTCTTGCCGAACTTGGTCCCGTCGGCCTTGGTGATGAGCGGCGTCGTGAGGACGTGCACGGCCGCGCCCTCGGTCTTGCGGATGAGCTCGACGCCCGACAGCAGGTTGCCCCACTGGTCGTTGCCCCCCGTCTGGAGGGACACGCCGTGCCGGCGGTACAGCTCGAGGAAGTCGATCCCCTGGAGGATCTGGTAGCTGAACTCGGTGAAGCTGATCCCCTCCTCCGAGCGCAGGCGGCGCGCGACGGTGTCCTTCGCGAGCATCGTGCCGAGGCGGTAGTGCTTGCCGACGTCGCGCAGGAAGTCGATCGCCGACAGCTCGGAGATCCAGTCGAGGTTGTTCACGAGCCGGGCGGGGTTGTCCCCCTCGAAGTCGAGGAAGCGTGACACCTGCGACTTCAGCCGCTCGGTCCACTCCGCGACGGTCTCCTTGGTGTTGAGCACCCGCTCCCCCGACTGGCGCGGGTCGCCGATCATGCCCGTCGCCCCGCCCACGAGCGCCACGGCACGGTGGCCCGCGAGCTGGAGGTGACGCAGCACGACGAGCTGCACGAGGTGGCCGTGGTGGAGGCTCGGCGCCGTCGGGTCGAAGCCGCAGTAGTACGTGATCGGGCCCTCGGCCAGCGCGGCGCGCAGCGCGGCCTCGTCGGTGGACTGCGCCACCAGGCCCCGCCATTGCAGCTCGTCGAGAACGTCGCTCACTTCTGCTCCTTCGTCGAGTACCCGTGGACCGGGCACGTCCGGTGCTGCCGTGCGGCAGCGTGTCCTAGTCTGCCGTGCCGCGCGGCGTCCGACGTCCACCGCCCACCGGGCGGGCGCTCACCGCGCGCGGGCGCTCACCCGGCGGTAGGCCGAGACCGTGGGGTCCCCCGCGAGCCAGGAGCGCCACGGGTAGAGGTCGCCGTCTCCCCCGTCGCCGGAGACCCCGACCCTCGGACCGGTCGCGATCGCGGGACGCAGCGGCCCCGCGGACGCGCGGTGCAGCACGAGCTCCCCGTCGGGGTCCGTCAGCTCGGCGCCGTACTGGCGCAGGTCGAGGTCGAGCGCGACCGCGAGGCGCGCGGGCCCCCGCGCGATCTGGCGGTCGGAGTCGCACCTCCCGGCGACGAGCCGTCGCGACCGGGCGAGGTCGACGCCGTCGGTCACCTCGCCCGCGCGCAGCAGGACCGCGGACGCGCGGCCCACCGGCCCGCACACGACGTTGACGCAGTGGTGCAGCCCGAGATGCCGGTACACGTACAGCCGGCCGGGCTCGCCGAACATGGCGCGGTTGCGCTCGGTCCGCCCGCGGAAGGCGTGGGAGCCCGGGTCGCGCTCGCCGTCGTACGCCTCGACCTCCGTGATCCGCAGGGTGACGTCGCCCGCGTCGCTGCGTCGGGTGAGGAACGACCCGAGCAGGTCGCGCGCGACCTCGTGGACGTCGCGCGCGTACCACCCCCGCGCCGGGACGTCCCACGGTCCGACGACGCGCGGCTCCCCGCCCCCCGTCGTCTGCGTCACCGCGTCCGTCACCTTCGCACCACCTTCCGTCGTGGGCAATCTACGCCCCGTCGTGCTCGCGCGGCCGCCGGCCCACGTGCACGGCCAGGACGGCGACCAGGGCGGTGCTCACCCACAGGACGGGAACCCAGCCGCCGGCCGCGGCGCTCCGCAGGCGGTCCGGGACCGCGTCGCCGGACCAGGCGACGACGAGGGCGAGCACCCACCACGACCCCGCGGTCGCCGCCACGACCGCGCCCAGGAGCGCGACCGGTGCCGGGTGCGCACGCCGGAGCTCGACCCAGCGCCACTGCCGGACGACGCGACGGCGGGCCGCTGCGGCGTCCCGGGCACGTCGCTGCGCCGCGGTGGGCACGCCCCGCGGGCCGCGCCGGGCTCTCGGCGCCGGTGGACCGGCCACGGGCAGGCGTCCGCCCTCACGGGCGAGCCCGGCCTCGACGTCGGCACGTCGACGGCGCGTCCGCCGCGCGCCGACGAGCGTCGCGATCGCGGGCGGCAGCAGGACGGCCAGGGTGATCCACCACACGTGGTCGGTCGGGACGTCCCACACCCACCACGTCCCCGACCTGTTGCTGCTACGGCTCGGGAGCAGGAACCAGGTCGAGAGCGTCGCCGTGCGGGCGGTCGCGGCGAGGAGGACGGCGGTCGCCGTGCCCACGACGGCGAACGTCGTCACCCCGGCCGCGAGGCCGTCGGTCGCCCGGACGGCGCGGGCCCAGGCGGACCGGGCGGCCTCGACCTGCGCGTCGGACACGCCGTCGCGGCCGGCGCTCATCGGTCCGCCGCGCGCACGACGTTCCCCCACCCGTCGAGCACGACGTCCGCACGCTCGCGCGAGGCGTTGCGGGCGTAGTGCTCCCGCTCGTCGAGCATCCACGCGAGCCAGTGCGCGCGCTGGTCCTCGCCGTCCCGGTCGAGCCCCCGGCGCAGGCGCACGTCGTCCGGGGCCTCGACCCACAGGCGCAGCGTGGCCACGCCGTCCGCCTCGCGGCGACCCGCCCCGCACCCCTCGACGACCAGGTACGGCGCCGGGGCGACGTCGTGCCACTCGGCGAAGCGGTCGAGCGCCCAGTCGAAGCGGCGGTACCGACCCGGACGACCCGCGGCGAGGGGCGCGAGGACCCACTCCTCCAGACGGCTCCACGCGGGCTCGAGCCCCTGCCAGCCCTCGTACAGGTCGTCCATGTGGAGCACCTGCGCGGGCAGGGCCTCGCCGAGCTGGGCGGCGAGCGTCGTCTTGCCCGAGCCCGCCGGCCCGTCGATCACCACGAGCCGCGTGCCCGACGGCGGCGCGCCGCCTCCCGCGGGCCCGTCGCCCGGGCGGGGCGACGGGCCGGTCGACGAGCCGGTCGACGAGCAGAGGCGCGGGACGGCGTCGCGCACGCGGCGCACGAGGTCCGCGAGGACGTCCTGGTTGACGCTCACGCGCGCACCCCCGACGCGGGCAACCGTCAGTCCTGGGCCCAGAAGCGGTACTCGGCCGAGCGCTCCTTCGCGGCCTCGAGCTGCTCGGCGACCCGGACGGGGGCCGTCCCGCCCACGGCGTCGCGCGACGCGAGCGAACCCTCGACGCTCAGCACGTCGCGCACGTCGGGCGTGAGGTGCTCGGAGATGCCCGCGAGGTCGTCGTCGGACAGGTCCCAGAGCTCGATGCCCCGCTCCTCGCACACGCGCACGCACGCGCCCGCGACCTCGTGCGCGACGCGGAACGGCACGCCCTCGCGCACGAGCCACTCGGCGACGTCCGTCGCGAGCGAGAAGCCCTGCGGCGCGAGCGAGGCCATGCGCTCGGTGTCGAACACGAGCGTCGCGACCATGCCGGAGAACGCGGGCAGGAGCACCTCGAGCGTGTCGACCTGGTCGAACACGGGCTCCTTGTCCTCCTGCAGGTCGCGGTTGTACGCGAGCGGCAGGCCCTTGAGCGTGGCGAGCAGGCCCGACAGGTCGCCGATGAGGCGGCCCGCCTTGCCGCGCGCGAGCTCGGCGACGTCGGGGTTCTTCTTCTGCGGCATGATGCTCGACCCCGTGGAGTAGGAGTCGTGCAGGCGCACGAAGCCGAACTCCTTGGTCGCCCAGAGGATGACCTCCTCCGCGAGGCGCGAGAGGTCGACGCCCAGCATCGCCGCGACGAACGCGAACTCCGCGACGACGTCGCGCGACGCGGTGCCGTCGATCGAGTTCTCGACCGGGCCGTCGAACCCGAGCTCGGCGGCGACGGCCGCCGGGTCGAGGCCCAGCGACGAGCCCGCGAGCGCCCCCGACCCGTACGGCGAGCGCGCGGCGCGCACGTCCCAGTCGATGAACCGGTCGACGTCGCGCAGCAGCGGCCACGCGTGCGCGAGCAGGTGGTGGGCGAGCAGGACGGGCTGCGCGTGCTGGAGGTGCGTGCGGCCGGGCATCGCCGCACCCGGGTGCGCGGCGGCCTGCTCGATCAGCGCGTCGACGACGTCGAGCACCAGCCTCGCGATGGTGCGCGCCTCGTCGCGCAGGTACATGCGCGTCAGCGTCGCGATCTGGTCGTTGCGCGACCGGCCCGCGCGCAGCTTGCCGCCGAGCTCGGGACCGGCCCGCTCGATGAGGCCGCGCTCGAGAGCGGTGTGCACGTCCTCGTCGTCGTCGGCCGCGACGAACGTGCCCGACGCGACGTCCTCGCGAAGCCGCTCGAGCGCCGCGAGCATGCCGTCGAGCTCGTCGTCGTCGAGCAGGCCCGCGGCGTGCAGGACCTTCGCGTGGGCCTTCGAGCCCGCGACGTCCTGGCCCGCGAGGCGCCAGTCGAAGTGCGTCGACTTGCTCAGCGCGGCGAGCGCGTCGGCGGGACCGCCGGCGAAGCGGCCGCCCCAGAGGCTCACGCGCCCGCTCGCGCCGTCCGCCTCACCTGCCGCCGCGCCCTCGGCGGACGTGGTCGACTCCGGTCCCTGCTGGTCGTGCGTGCTCACAGTGCTCCTGCCCCGAGGTCCACACCGTTGCCGAACTTCTCGTCGCGCGCGGCGGCGAGCTTCGCGGTGAGACCGTAGATCTCGATGAATCCCTTGGCCTGCGACTGGTCGAACGAGTCGCCCTCGTCGTAGGTCGCCAGGTTGAAGTCGTACAGGCTCGCCTCCGATCGGCGGCCGGTGACGGTCGCGCGCCCGCCGTGCAGCACGAGGCGCACGTCGCCGGAGACGTAACGCTGCGTGTCGTCGACGAACACGTCGAGCGAGCGCTTGAGCGGGCTGAACCACATGCCGTCGTAGACGAGCTCGGTCCAGCGCTGCTCGACGCCCCGCTTGAAGCGGGCCTGCTCGCGCTCCAGGGTGACGTTCTCCAGCTCCTGGTGCGCGGCGATGAGCGCGATGGCGCCCGGGGCCTCGTAGACCTCGCGGGACTTGATGCCGACGAGACGGTCCTCGACGATGTCGATGCGCCCGACGCCCTGCGCGCCCGCGCGGCGGTTCATCTCCTGGATCGCCTGCAGCGGCGTCACGGCGACGCCGTCGAGCGCGATCGGGATGCCCTGCTCGAACGTGACGACGACCTCGTCCGCGACGGGCGGGAACGTCGGGTCGTCGGTGTAGTTGTAGACGTCCTTGGTCGGGGCGTTCCAGATGTCCTCGAGGAAGCCGGTCTCGACCGCGCGGCCCCACACGTTCTGGTCGATCGAGAACGGGTTGTGCTTGGTCGTCGCGATGGGCAGCGAGTGCTTCTCCGCGTACTCGATGGCCTTCTCGCGCGTCAGCGCGAGGTCGCGCACGGGCGCGATCGTCTTGAGCTCGGGCGCGAGCGACGTCGTCGCGACCTCGAAGCGCACCTGGTCGTTGCCCTTGCCGGTGCAGCCGTGCGCGACGGTCGTCGCGCCGAACTGGCGCGCGGCGCGCACGAGGTGCTTGACGATGACGGGGCGCGAGATCGCCGAGACGAGCGGGTAGCGGTCGAGGTAGAGCCCGTTGGCACGGAGCGCGGGCATGCAGTACTCGGCCGCGAACTCGTCGCGCGCGTCGGCGACGTACGCCTCGACGGCGCCGCAGTCCAGGGCGCGCTGCCGGATGACCTCGAGGTCCTCCCCGCCCTGGCCGACGTCGACCGCGACGGCGACGACCTCGGCGCCCGTGGCCTCGGCGATCCAGCCGATGGCCACCGACGTGTCCAGGCCGCCCGAGTAGGCGAGCACGACGCGTTCAGTCATGACGGTCTCTTTCTGTGACGTGCGGGTGGGGTCCGTGGTCCAGTCTCGCAGGGCGGTCCGCCACGCGGGGGATGGTCCGACGGCGATCAGTCCGGCGTGCCGGGGACGGGCCCGCCGAGGGGCCCGGACAGCTCGAGGAAGCGCCGCGCGAGGTCGGCGCCGCCGTCGGGGTCGCGCGCGATGACGAGGATGGTGTCGTCGCCCGCGATGCAGCCGAGCACGTGCGGCAGGACGGAGTGGTCGATCGCGGACGCGAGGTAGTTGGCGGCACCCGGCGGGGTGCGCAGCACGACGAGGTTCGCGGACGCCTCCGCGGAGACGAGCATCTCCGAGCACAGGCGCGCGAGCCGTGCCGCGAGGTACTCGGGCGACTCCGCCGTCTGCACGCTGCGGTCGCCGCCCTCCCCCGGCACGGCGTACACGAGCGCGCCCGACGCGCCGCGCACCTTCTCGGCGCGCAGCTCGATGAGGTCGCGCGAGAGCGTCGCCTGCGTCACCGACAGCCCCTCGCGCTCGAGCTCGCGCGCGAGCTCGGCCTGCGAGTGGATCTCGGTGCGGCGCACGATCTCGGCGATGCGCGCGTGGCGCGCCGTCTTCGTCGTCGCGGTGCGGGCCTCGGTCACGACCGCTCCAGGAGGAACGTGAGCAGCGCCTTCTGCGCGTGCAGCCGGTTCTCCGCCTCGTCCCACACGGCCGAGCGCGGCCCGTCGATGACCTCCGCGGTGATCTCTTTGCCGCGGTACGCGGGCAGGCAGTGCAGGACGATCGCGTCGTCCTTCGCGTGCGCGAGGAGGTCGTCGTTCACCTGGTAGGGCACGAACGGGAGCGCGCGCTGCTCGGCCTGGGCCTCGTCCCCCATCGACACCCACGTGTCGGTCGCGACGACGTCCGCCCCCGCGACGGCCTCGACCGGGTCGGACGTGACGAGCACCGACCCTCCGGTCTCGGCGGCGATCCGCTCGGCGTCGGCGACGAAGACGGGGTGCGGCGGGTACCCGTCGGGCGTCCCGATCCGCACGTGCAGGCCCGCGGTCGCGCCGCCGAGCAGGTAGGAGTGCGCCATGTTGTTCGCGCCGTCGCCGACGTACGCGAGCGTCTGGCCCGCGAGCGCCCCCGTCCCGCCGCGGAGCTGGGCGATCGTGAGGAGGTCCGCGAGGATCTGGCACGGGTGGAAGTCGTCGGTGAGCGCGTTGACGACCGGGACCCGGCTGATCGCCGCCATCTCCTCGATCCGGTCCTGCCCGAACGTTCGCCACACGATCGCCGACGCCTGCCGGTCGAGCACGCGCGTCACGTCCGCGACGGACTCGCGCACGCCGACCTGGGCGAGCCGGCCGTCCACGACGACCGGGAAGCCGCCGAGCTCGGCGACGCCCGTCGCGAAGGAGAGCTGCGTGCGCAGCGTCGGCTTGTCGAACAGCACGGCCACGCCCTGCGGGCCGGCGAGCGGCTGGCGGAACGTGCGGTCGTCGCGGAACGCGAGGCCGATCTCGAGGACCTGACGCTGCTCGGCGGGCGTCAGGTCGTCGTCGCGCAGGAAGTGCCGGGGGGCCATCAGGAGCTCCTCGTCGTGGGGGCGGTCGTGGAGGCGGGGTCCGCGGCGCCGGGTGCGGAGGGGCCGGTCGCCGCGGCGGCCGGGTCCTCGGGGACGGCGACCGCCGCGAAGAACGCGACGACGTCGCGTGCTTGGTCGGGCGTGAGGATCAGGGGCGGCGCGAGGCGGATCGCGTCGGGCGCGACGGCGTTCACGACGAACCCGGCGTCGAGCGCCGCGCGCGCGACGTCGGCCGCGACGGGCCGGGTGAGCTGGACGGCGAGCAGCAGGCCGCGCCCCCGCACCCCGGCGACGAGCGGGTTGCCCGCCGAGGAGATCCCGTCGCGCAGGAGCCCGCCGACCGTCCGGACGTTCTGCAGGAGGTCGTCCCGCTCGATGACGCCCAGGGTCGCGAGCGCCGCCGCGGCGGCGACCGGGTTGCCACCGAACGTCGTGCCGTGCTGACCGCGGCCGAGCAGCGTCGCCGCCCGCTCGCCGTACGCGACGACGGCACCCACGGGGAAGCCGCCGCCGAGGCCCTTGGCGAGCGTGACGACGTCGGGCACGATCCCGCCGCCCACCTCCTGCTGCTGGTACGCGAACCACGAGCCCGTGCGCCCGACGCCGGTCTGCACCTCGTCGAGCACGAGCAGCGCGCCGTGGCGCGCCGTGAGCTCGCGCGCCGCGACGAGGTAGCCGGGCGAGAGGGACCGCACGCCCGCCTCGCCCTGCACCGGCTCGACGACGAGCGCCGCGACCTCGCCGCGCTCGGCCACCGCGGCGGGAGAGAACGCCTCCTCCAGCGCGGGGACGTCGTCGAACGCGACGAACTCCACGCCGCCCGGGAGCGGCTCGAACGGCTCGCGGTACGCGGCCTTCGACGTCAGCGCGAGCGCGCCCATCGACCGGCCGTGGAAGCCGCCCTGGAGCGCGAGGACCCGCGTGCGGTACCCGTCGCCGCGGTTGCGGCGCGCCATCTTGAACGCCGCCTCGTTGGCCTCGGTGCCCGAGTTCGTGAAGAACACGCGCGAGCCCTCGGGAGCCTCCGCGAGCGCGAGCAGGCGCTCGGCGAGCGCGATCTGCGTCGGGGTCCCGAAGAAGTTCGAGACGTGCCCGAGCGTCCCGAGCTGGGCGGAGACCGCGGCGGTGAGCGTCGGGTGGGCGTGGCCGAGCGCGTTGACCGCGATGCCCGCGAGCAGGTCGAGGTAGCGCTTGCCGTCCGCATCCCACACGTACGCGCCCTCGCCGCGCACGAGGACGCGCTGCGGCGGGCCGAACGTGTCCATGACGGCGTGCGCGTACCGGTCGGTCCACTGGGCGACGGAGCCGTCGCCCGGGGCCGTCACGGCGCTCGTCGTCGCGGGCGCGGGCGCGCCCGTCGGGTGGTCGAGCTGGTTCACGCGGCGCCTCCCGCGGTCGTGGTGGCCTCGGACCGGGCGGCGCCGAGCGGGTCCGGGACGACCATGGTCCCGTTGCCCTGGGTGGTGAAGACCTCGAGCAGCGTCGAGTGCGGCACGCGGCCGTCGATGACCGTCGCCGCGGGGACGCCGCCCTCGACGGCGCGCAGGCACGCCTCCATCTTGGGGACCATGCCCGCGGACAGGGACGGTAGGAGCGTCGCGAGCTCGGAGCGCGTGATCTGCGCGACGAGCGAGTCCTTGTCCGGCCAGGACGTGTACAGGCCCTCGACGTCGGTCAGCACGACGAGCTTCTTCGCGCCGAGCGCGACCGCGAGCGCCGCAGCCGCGGTGTCGGCGTTGACGTTGAGCACCTGGGTCGGGTCCTCGAGGTCGGGCGCGATCGTCGAGACGACGGGGATGCGGCCGGCGTCGAGCAGGTCCTGGACCGCGGACGGGTGCACCTCGACCACGTCGCCGACGAGCCCGACGTCGACGGGCTCGCCGTCGACCGTCGCGTGTCGGCGCTGCGCCTGGAGCAGGCCGCCGTCCTCGCCCGAGAGCCCGACGGCGTACGGTCCGTGGGCGTTGATGAGGCCGACGAGCTCGCGCGAGACCTGGCCGGTCAGCACCATGCGCACGACGTCCATCGCCTCCGGCGTCGTGACGCGCAGGCCGCCGCGGAACTCGGACTCGATGCCGAGCCGGTCGAGCATCGCGGAGATCTGCGGGCCCCCGCCGTGCACGACGACGGGGCGCAGGCCGACGCGGCGCAGGAACACCATGTCCTCGGCGAACGCGGCCTTGAGCGTGTCGTCGACCATGGCGTTGCCGCCGTACTTCACGACGACGAGCGCGCCGGCGAACTCCTCGAGCCACGGCAGGGCCTCGACGAGGACCTCGGCCTTCTGTTCGGGGCGCAGGTCGGTGCGCGTGTCGAACGCGGCGTCGTCCGGGTGGGGCGTGGGCGTGGTGGGGTCGCTCATGAGGAGTACGCGCTGTTCTCGTGGACGTAGTCGTGCGTGAGGTCGTTGGTCCAGACCGTCGCGGTCGCGGAGCCCGCGTGCAGGTCGATCTCGACGCGCACCTCGCGCTCGGCGGCGAGGTCGACGAGCTCGCGGGGCTCGCCCACTCCCCCGGCCCGGCACACCTGGACGTCGTTGACCGTCACGTCGAGCAGGAGCGCGTCGAACGGCGCGACGTCCTCGGGGACGGTCCCGACGGCGGACACGATGCGGCCCCAGTTCGGGTCGTTGCCGAAGATCGCGGCCTTGAACAGGTTGGACCGCGTCACGGCGCGCGCAACGGCGACTGCGGCGTCCTCGCTGGACGCGTTGATCACTGTGACGGCGACGTCGTGGCTCGCGCCCTCGGCGTCGGCCACGAGCTGGCGCGCGAGCGACGCGCTCGCCTCGGTCACGGCGTCCGTGAGCTCGTCGAGCGTCACCTCGACCCCGGACGCGCCGGAGGCCAGGAGGATCACGGTGTCGTTCGTCGACATGCAGCCGTCCGAGTCGACGCGGTCGAACGTCGTGCGGGTCGCGGCGCGCAGCGCGGCGTCGGCCGTCGCGGCGTCGACGACGGCGTCCGTCGTGAGCACGCACAGCATCGTCGCGAGGCCCGGCGCGAGCATGCCCGCGCCCTTGGCCATGCCCCCGACGGACCACGTCGCCGCGCCGTCCGGCGCGGTGGCGTCGGCGACCTCGCGGACCACGGAGACGGTCTTGGGCACGGTGTCCGTCGTCATGATCGCCAGAGCGGCGTCACCGCCGCCGTCGATGCCCGCGGCCGGGTCCGCGAGCGCCGCCGCCGCGGCGTCGACGCCCGCGAGGAGTGTGTCCATGGGGAGCCGCACCCCGATGAGTCCCGTCGAGCACACCAGCACGTCGCCGGCGGACGTGGCGAGCACGTCGGCGACGTGCTCCGCCGTGCGGTGCGTGTCGGCGAAGCCCTCCGGCCCCGTGCACGCGTTGGCGCCGCCCGAGTTGAGCACGACGGCCGTCGCGCGCCCGTCGCTCACGGCCTGCCGCGTCCAGGCGACCGGTGCGGCGAACACGCGGTTCGTCGTGAGGACGGCCGCGGCGACGTCGAGCGGCCCGTCGTTGACGACGAGCGCGACGTCGCGGGCGCCCGTGGACTTGAGCCCTGCGGCGACGCCGGCGGCCCGGAAGCCCTGCGGAGTGGTGACGGTCACGGGGCGACCCCCTCGGTCGTGAGGCCCGCCGTCTGCGGCAGGCCGAGCGCGATGTTCATGGACTGCACCGCGGCGCCCGCGGTGCCCTTGACGAGGTTGTCGATCGCCGTGACGGTGACGACGCGCCCTGCGGCGTGATCGACCGCGACCTGGACGAGCGCGGTGTTCGCACCGAGCGTCATGGCCGTCGTCGGCCACTGCCCCGCGGGCAGCACCCGGACGAACGGCTCGCCGACGTACGCGTCATCCCAGGCCCGGCGCACGCGCGCGTCGAGGTCCGCGGGGTCGAGGCGCGCGGCGTCGTCGGACAGGCGTGCCGTCACCGTGGCGAGGATGCCGCGCGACATGGGCACGAGCGTCGGCGTGAAGGAGATGCTCACCCCCGGCGCGCCCGCGGCCCGCAGGTTCTGCGTGATCTCCGGGATGTGCCGGTGCGACCCGCCGACGGCGTACGGCTGGGCCGACCCGATCGCCTCGGAGGCGAGCAGGTGCGGCTTGAGCGACTTGCCCGCGCCCGAGTACCCGTTGGCGAGCACCGCCACGAGGTCGTGCCCCTCGACGAGGCCCGCCGCGACGCCAGGCTGGATGCCGAGCGTGACCGCCGTGACGTTGCAGCCCGGCACCGCGATGCGGCGCGCTCCCGCGAGCTGCTCGCGCTGCTTGGTCTCGCTCGCGCCCGCACCGGCGTCGCTCGTGCGCAGCAGCTCCGGCAGCCCGTACGGCCACGTGCCCGCGTGCTCGGAGCCGTAGAACGCCACCCAGTCCGCCGCGGACTCCAGCCGGTGGTCCGCGCCCAGGTCCAGCACGAGCACGTCGTCCGGGAGCTGCGCCGCGATCTCGCCCGACGCGCCGTGCGGCAGCGCGAGCACGACGACGTCGTGCCCCGCCAGGTGCTCGACCGTCGTCGGCAGGAGCACACGGTCGGCGAGGGATCGCAGGTGCGGCTGGTGCTCACCGAGGAGCGTCCCCGCGTTGCTGTGCGCCGTGACGGCGCCGATCTCCACCTCCGGGTGCCCGGCGAGCAGGCGGAGTGTCTCTCCACCCGCGTACCCGGACGCACCCGCGACCGCGACTCTGATCGTCATATGCATCACTATACATACTTATGCAACGCCCGGGTCGAAGGTCCCGCCCACGGTACGCGTCGGGTCCGCGGTGGGGTCGGGTCTCCTGCCCGCCGGGTCGGGTCCGCGGTGGGGTCGGATCTCCTGCCCCCGGGTCGGGTCCGCGGTGGGGTCGGACCGTGTGCTGGGACTGGCGCACCGTCACCCCGGTCGTTCGGGCGGGGGTTCTAGGAGTGCGCCTCTGACGTCCTGCGCACACGGTCCGACCCCACCGCTCGTCCTGCCCGTCACCGCACGACCCGCAGCCTCCGGTCCGGCCGTCACGCCCAGTCCGGGCGTGGGATGTCGTACCGCCCGCGTGGCGGGTGGTCCCCGGCCGAGATGCGAGAAGTGGCCCATCGGAGCCTCGTCCTCGGGGCCATTTCTCGCGTCTCATCACCACGTGTACGGCTCGAGCGGGGGCCGCGGGGCTGACGAGCTCAGGCCGTCGCCGCGCAGACGGCGCGGACGCTCGCGCCGAGGACGGAGGCGTCGCGGCCGACGGTCCAGCGCGGAGCGCCGTCAGGGCCGCGGTGCTCCAGGTAGGTGATCGCGGTCGCATCGCTGCCGGTGCCGACGGACTGCTGGGCGAGCGAGAGGATCTCGACGGGCCGGCCGAGGCGGGCGAGGGCGTCGACGAGGGCGTCGACCGCACCGGCCCCCGTCCCGGAGGTGGTGACCTGCGCGCCGTCGACGGTGAGCACGAGGTCGAGGCGCTCGGTCCCGTGGTCGGTGCGGTGGCTCGTCCAGGAGACGGGCTCGACGGCTCCGGGACCTGCATAGGCGTCGTCGAACAGCACGAGGAGGGCGTCGGGCGTCACCTCGGCGCCCGTGGCGTCGGCGTGCTCCTGGACGCGGCGCGCGAGGTCGACCTGGAGGCCGCGCGGCAGGTCGAGGCCGTGGACGGCGTGCAGCACGTACGCGACGCCGCCCTTGCCGGACTGGCTGTTCACGCGGACGAGGGCCTCGTACGTCCGTCCGAGGTCGGCGGGGTCGACCGGCAGGTAGGGCACGCGCCACGGCGCCTGCGCAGGGTCGAGGCCCGACGCCGCGGCGTCCGCCCGGTGGCGTTCCATGCCCTTGCGGATCGCGTCCTGGTGCGTGCCCGAGTAGGCGGTGTGGACCAGCTCGCCCACGTAGGGGTGACGCGGGTGCACGTCGATCCGGTTGCACGCCACGACGACGTCGCGGACCGCGTCGAGGTCGGAGAAGTCGACCATCGGGTCGACGCCCTGCGCGTGCAGGTTGAGGCCGAGGGTCACGAGGTCGACGTTCCCGGTGCGCTCGCCGTTGCCGAAGAGGCACCCCTCGACGCGCTGCGCCCCGGCGAGGACGGCGAGCTCGGCGCACGCGACGCCGGTCCCGCGGTCGTTGTGCGGGTGCACGGAGAGGATCACGGAGTCGCGCCGCGCGAGGTTTCGGTCCATGTACTCGATCTGGTCGGCGTAGACGTTGGGCGTCGCGACCTCGACCGTGGCGGGCAGGTTGAGGATCACCGGCCGTTCGGGCGTCGCGTCCCAGAGCGTCGTCATGCGGTCGCACACGTCGAGCACGTAGTCGGGCTCGGTGAGGTTGAACACCTCGGGCGAGAACTCGAAGCGGACGCGCGGGTCGTCGCCGGCGTGCCGCAGCACGTCGGTCCCGGCGTCGGTGACGAGACGCGCGAGGTCCTCGCGGTCGCGGCCGAGGACGACGTCGCGCCAGACGGGCGCCGTCGCGGTGTAGACGTGGACGACGACGGGGTTGCGCAGGCTCCGGACGGCCTCGAACGTGCGCGCGATCAGGTCCGCCCGCGCGGCGGTGAACACGACGACCGTGACGTGCTCGGGCGCGAGGTCGGTCTCGGCGAGCAGGCGCACGAAGTCGAAGTCGGTCTGCGACGCCGACGGGTAGCCCACCTCGATCTCGGTGTAGCCCATGGCCACGAGCAGCTCGAAGAAGCGGCGCTTGCGCGCGGGGTCCATCGGTTCCGCGAGCGCCTGGTTGCCGTCGCGCAGGTCGACCGGGACCCACAGCGGGGCCTGGGTGAGGCGGCGCGAGGGCCAGCGGCGGTCGGGGAGCTCCGGCACGTCGACCCGGGCGTGGACGTCGGCATACCGGAACGAGGGCATGCGCGAGGGGCGCTGGCGGTTCCAGGCGGGTGCGGACGTGGCCGCGCCTCCGTCGGCCGGGAGGCTGGTCGTGGGATCGGACGAGCTCTCGGTCGAGACGTCGGGGGTGCATGCAGCGGTGGCGGGAGCGGTCATGGTCTGTCCTTCGGGTCGCGCCCCGCGGGGGCGGGGCGGTGGGCGACCGGCGCGCGACGGTTCCCCACGGCGGGGAGCCGGTCCGGTCAGACCCCGCCGTGGCGCCGAAGGAGGAGCGCCGTCCAGGACACGACGGGTACGCTAGCGCGCGACAAGTCCTCAGACAACCTGAGAGGTGACCCATGACTGCGCTGCACCGGCGCCCCCTCGCGGACCAGGCGGCCGAGCTCCTGCTCGACCGCGTGCGGTCCGGCGTCTGGCCCCTCGACCACCGGCTGCCCGGCGAGCAGGCGCTCGCGACCGAGCTCGGCGTCGGGCGCTCCACCGTCCGCGAGGCGATCCGCCAGCTCGCGGGGCGCGGTGTGCTCGACAGCCGGCAGGGGTCGGGCGTGTACGTCGTGTCGACCGACACCGCGGACGACTGGGACGAGGTGCTGCGCCGCGGGGAGATCGTCGACGTGCTGGAGGTGCGTGCCGCGCTCGAGGCGGAGGCCGCGGGCCTCGCCGCCACGCGCCGCACCCCCGCCGACCTCCGGGCGATGACGACGGCGCTCGCGCGTCGCGGGCAGGTCCCGGCGACGTCGTCCGCCGCCGAGTACGTGGACGCGGACCTCGTCTTCCACCGGGCGGTCGTCGACGCCGCGCACAACGCGGTGCTCGGCGAGCTCTTCGCGACCTTCGTCCCGCGCCTGCGCCGCGCGATGGTCGCGATGGTCGACCTCGACCGCGCGGGCGAGGCGCACCGGCACGACCAGGACGCGCACGCGGCGATCCTCGACGCGGTGCGCGACCGCGACGCCGTCCGCGCGTCCGCGGCGGCGCGCGAGCACCTCGCCGCCGTCCACGCGAAGGTCGCCGGGCGCGGCCCTGGTGCGACGGGCGGCGAGCGGTGAGCGCCGAGGTCCTGTCCCTGCGCGGCGTCGACCTGGTGCGGGAGGGGCGGGCGATCCTCGACGGCGTCGACCTCGTCGTCCGGGCGGGCGAGCACTGGGCGCTGCTCGGGCCGAACGGCGCGGGCAAGAGCACGATCCTCGGGCTCTGCGGGGCGCGCCGCCACCCGACCCGGGGCACGGTCCACGTGCTGGGCAAGCGCCTGGGCCGCGTGGACATCCAGACCCTGCACCGCCGCATCGGCCACGTCGACCCGCGCCACGACCTGCGCTCGCCGCTGACCGTGCTCGAGGTGACCCTGACCGGTCTCACGGGGACCGTCGACTGGCGCCCCCGCTGGCAGCCGACCCCGGACGAGGTCGCCCTCGCCCGGGGACTGGTCGCCGACCTCGGCCTCGCGCACCGCGCGCACGACCCCTGGCCGACGCTCTCCCAGGGCGAACGAGGGCGGGCGCTCGTGGCGCGCGCCCTCCTGCCCGACCCCGCCCTCCTGCTGCTCGACGAGCCGTCCACCGGGCTCGACGTCGCCGCGCGCGAGCAGCTCCTGGAGACGCTCGACGCCGTGCGCGCGACCCGCCCGCACGTCGCCTCGGTGCTGGTGACGCACCACCTCGAGGAGCTGCCCACAACGACGAGCCACGCGCTCCTGCTCGCGCACGGCCGCGTCGTCGTCGCGGGAGCCGCCGAGGAGGTGCTCGTCACGGAGCACGTCACGCGCTGCTTCGACCACCCGGTGCGCGTCGATCGCCGGTTCGGGCGGTGGCACGCGACGGCCGGGCACACCCGCCCTCCCCGCCTGGTCGGGGACGACCCCGGCGGCACCGCGGCGGTGTCGTCCACCGTCGTGGTCGGGGCGGCCGGGGGCGCCGGCCGACCCTAGGCTGGGGCCATGCACGCGATCGTGGCCCGCGAGGCGGGCGGCCCCGACGTCCTGGAGTACACCGAGCTGCCCGACCCCTCGCCGGGTCCCGGGCAGCTCCTCGTCCGGTCCGCCGTGGCGGGCGTGAACTTCATCGACACGTACAAGCGCTCGGGCGTGTACGCGACGGAGTACCCGCACGTGGTCGGCAGCGAGGGCGCCGGCGTGGTCGCCGAGGTGGGCGACGCCGTCGAGGGCTTCGCCGTCGGCGACCGCGTCGTGTGGACCGAGGCGCCCGGGTCGTACGCGGACCTCGTCGTCGTGGACGCCGCCCAGGCGCTGCACGTCCCCGACGCCGTGTCGCTCGAGGACGCGACCGCCGTCGCGCTCCAGGGCCTCACCGCGCACTACCTGTGCACGTCGTCCTACCCGGTCCGCCCGGGCGACCGGGTGCTCGTGCACGCGGGCGCGGGCGGCGTCGGGCTGCTCCTGACGCAGATGCTCGTGGCGCGGGGCGCGCACGTGATCTCGACGGTCTCGACGCCCGAGAAGGCCGAGCTGTCCCGCGGCGCGGGCGCCGAGCACGCGATCCAGTACACGGCGTTCGCGGACCTCACCGCGGAGCTGCCGGAGGTCGTGCGCGGGCTCACGGGCGGCGAGGGCGTCGCGGCGGTGTACGACTCGGTGGGCAAGGACACGTTCGACGCGTCGCTCGCGTCGCTGCGCCGCCGGGGCACGCTCGTGCTCTACGGCGGCTCCTCCGGCCAGGTCCCGCCTTTCGACCCGCAGCGGCTCAACGCGGGCGGGTCGCTCTTCCTCACGCGCCCCAAGCTCGCCGACCACACGGCGACGCGCGCCGAGCTCGTCGAGCGCGCGACGGAGGTGCTCGGCGCGGTCGCGGGCGGCACGCTGCACGTGCGCGTCGGTGCCACGTTCCCGCTCGCCGACGCCGCCGACGCCCACCGGGCGCTGGAGGGCCGCGCGACCACGGGCAAGGTCCTGCTCGTCCCCGACGCAGCGGCGCAGGCCACGAGCTCGGGCACCGCGTGAGCTGGGACTGGGTGCCCGCGCGGCCGGGCGAGGAGGACGGGTCCGACGGCGGCCCCTCCCCCGCCCTGCGCCGCGCCGTGACGGTCCTCGCCGTCCTGCTCGCCGCGGCGCTCGCCGTGTACTGGGTGACGGTCGGGCTGCGCCAGCAGGCGGACGCGTGCGTCGCCGACCGTCCCGCGGGCGTCGCGGCGCGGGACGTCGTGACGACCTGGCGCTGGTGGCCGCCCGGCTACGAGTGCGGCTACGCGACGGCCGTGGAGGACGTGGCGCGCGCCTGACCCGACGTACCGGAGGCCCCCACGCGGGCAGAGGATCAGCGCGGCAGGACGGGCGACGTGGCGTGCAGGTGGTCGACCGGGCCCCGGCCCGTCCCGACCTGCAGCGCGGCGCCCGACCGCAGCGCGCCCGTGAGCCATTCCTTCGCGTCGCGCGCGGCCTCCTCCCAGCCGGTGCGCTGCGGGCGCAGGGCCGCGAGCGCCGCGGAGAGCGAGCACCCCGTGCCGTGGGTGTGCGGGGTGTCGACGCGGGGCGCGTCGAACGTGGTGACCGAGGGGGAGGCACCGGGGACCGCGGCCGGCACGACGAGGGCGTCCGGCGACGTCTCCCCGGTGAGGTGCCCGCCCTTGAGCAGCACGACGGCGCCGCTCGTCGCCGCGTACGACGTGGCCTGGGCCAGCGCGTCGTCCCAGGTCGTCGCGACGTCGTGGCCCGCGAGGACGGCCAGCTCGGGCAGGTTGGGGGTGACGACGTCGGCCCGGGCCGCGAGGTCGCGCACGGCCTGCTCCGCGCCCGCGTCGAGCAGCCGGTGCCCCGACGTGGCGACCATGACGGGGTCGAGGACGACCCAGGGGCGCGCGCGCCCGGTGTCGGTCCGCGCGGCCGCGAGCGCGTCGAGCCACGCCCCGATCTCGCGGGCGTTGGCCTCGTCGGCCACCATGCCGATCTTCACGGCGTCGATCTCGACGTCGTCGGACACGGCGTCGAGCTGCTCGCGGAGGAACGCGGGCCCGGGGACGTGCACGGAGCGGACGCCGTGCGTGTTCTGCGCGACGAGCGCCGTCGTGACGGCCATGCCGTACGCGCCGTGCGCGGCGAAGGACTTGAGGTCCGCCTGGATGCCCGCGCCCCCGGTCGGGTCGGTGCCGGCGATCGACAGGACGCGCGGCCGCGAGGGCCGGGCGCCGGGGCCGCCGTCCGGGCCGGGTGAGCCGCCGGCCGCGGGCCGACGGGCGCTGTCGCGCCGGGGTGCGGGGTCGTGCTGGGGCAGGGCGAGCGTCATCGCCGGACATCCCTTCGCTGGTACGAGCCAGAGCAGGTTCGACGGGTCTCATCTCAGCCCCGCGTCGGGGCACCCCGTGTCGCTCGCCATGCTACGTCCCGCGCGCCGGACGACCTCCCCCGGTCTCACGGGACCGGCGGGCGCGACGTACCGCGTCAGGCCTGGTGGATCGCCTCCCCCGCGATCTCGAGGCCGATCTTCTTGCCGACGAGGAACCCGCCGGTCTCGAGCAGCACGTTCCAGACCAGGCCGAAGCTCTCGCGGTCGATCTCGGCCGCCGCGTGGAAGCCGAAGATGTCGCGCCCGTAGGGGTCGCGGCGCGCACCCCCGTACTGCATCGACAGCACGGTCCGGTGCGAGACGCCCCGGACCGTGAGCAGCCCCTCGACGAGGAACCGCCCGGCCTGCGCCGTCCGGGGCTGCACCCGCTCCGGCGCGAGCTCGGCGCGCTCGGGCGAGCGGTTCCGCAGGCGCGCCCACGCGAGGATCTGGTCCTGCTGCTCGCCCTGCCACCGGACCGAGGTGCTGCGGAACTCGATCGTCGGGTAGGCGTCGACGTCGAGGAAGTCGGGGCTGCGCAGGTGCGCGTCGCGCTCCTCGTGGTGCGTCGTGAGGCTCGCGGTCTCGATCGTCGCGGAGACCGCCGAGGCGAGCGGGTCCTCGCCGACCAGGATGGTCGCGCGCGCCCGGGTGAACTCGCCCCGGACGGGCGACACCATCATGTGCATCCCGGTGAACCCGATGCGCTTGTGCGCCTCGTCCAGCGCGTAGGTGCCGGCCTCGGGAACGGTGAGGCCGTTCCACTGCCGGACAGGGCGTGCCGTCGTCATACGTCGCTCCCAGGCGTCGTCGAGCCGCGACGTCGGTGTCCGCCCGGTACTTGGTCAGGTGTCCAGGACAGCATCCACGATGAGTGCGTGAAATTTCAACCAGATGGCGGGTGATCTCCCCCTCGCAAGCGCCGCCACGGCCCGCGGCGGCGCCACCCGCGGACGCACGAGCGCCGCCCGTCCGGAGGGTCGGGCGGCGCTGCGGGTCGGGCGTGCGACGGGTCCGTGACCCGTCGGGTCGTCGCGTCCGTGCCGGGGGAGGTCAGCGGGCCGGGAGCTCTCCCGGCATCGGGTCGTCCGCGCCCCAGCGCGTGACGCGCAGGCGCCGCGCGTCGGGCCCGGGCAGGACGTCCCCGCGGCCCAGGGCCTCCTCGGCCGCGGCGCGCAACGACTCCGGGGAGTCGTGCGTCACGCGCACGAACGCCCCTGAGAACGCGTCGAGCTCGCCGCGCGCGATCGCGACGACCATCTCGACCGTGCGCTCCACCGGGGTCCACTCGGTGCGGCCCTCGTGCATGACCATCGACGCCGTCATGTCGGTCTGGACGACGCCGGGCGAGACCTCGAAGGTCCGCAGCCCGCGCGCGAACCCGGACCAGTGCAGGTTCGCACCGAGCCGCAGGAGCGCCGTCTTGCTCGCGTTGTACGCGCTCGCGCCGTCCATGTCGTGCGAGCCCGCGCCGCTGTTGAGGTCGACGACGCGACCCCCGCCGCGCGCGAGCATGCCGGGGACGACGGCGTGGGCGAGGAGGAACGGCCCGCGCACGTTGGTCTCGACGATCGCCCACCACTCGTCGGGGTCCGCCTCCCAGAGCGGCACCTCGGCGTCGACGCGCCCCGCGTTGTTGACGAGCAGGTCGACGCTCCCCAGCGCGTCCTGCGCGGCGCCGACGGCGGCCGTGACCGCGGCGGCGTCCGTGACGTCGGCCGTGACCACGACCGCGCGCCCCGCACCGCTGACGGTCAGGGCGCCGATCTCGGCGGCCACGCCCGCGAGCCGCTCGGCGTCGCGCGCGAGGAGCGCGACGTCGAGACCGGCCGCGGCGAGGCCGACCGCGATCGCGCGGCCGATGCCGCGCGACGCGCCGGTGACGAGCGCCGTCCGGGCGGGCGCGACGGTACCCGCCGCGCCCACCGGGCCGCCGGCCTCGCCCGCGCTCACGCCCGCAGCTCCGCGCCCACGCGCTCGCGCGCGGCCGTCACGGCACCCTCGCGGACGCGCGCGACGTCGTCCGCCGTCAGCGTGCGGTCCGCGGCGCGCAGCCGCAGCGAGAACGCCAGCGACTTGCGCCCGGCGCCGACCTGCTCGCCGGTGAAGACGTCGAACAGCGCGACGTCCTCGACGAGCTCCCCGGCACCGTCGACGATCGCGTCGCGCAGCGCCTGCGCGGTCACGCCGGCGTCCACCACGAACGCGAGGTCCTCCTTGGCGGCCGGGAAGCCCGAGACGGGCGTCGCCTGCACGGGCTCGTCCGGCGAACCGGCGACGAGCGCGGACAGGTCGGCCTCGAACGCCACCGTGCGCGCGGGCAGGCCGAGGTTCTCGAGCACCTTGGGGTGCAGCTCGCCCGCGTGCCCGACCACGGTCCCGTCCGCGAGCTCCAGGCGCGCGCAGCGGCCCGGGTGGAACGGGGCGCGCGCCGTGTCGGCCACGACGGACACGTCGGCACCCACGTGGAGGCCGGCGCGCTCCACCACGAGCCGGGCCGCCGCGAGCGCGTCGGTCCAGTCCGCGGCACGGCCCGCTCCCCACCAGCCGGCGCGCACGCGGCGGCCGACGAGGACGCCCGCCACGTGGCGCGGCTGCGCCGGGAGCGACGCGTCGATCGCGGCGAGCTGCTCGTCGGACGGCCGGACTCCGCCCGGCAGCGCGGGCGCCGCCGGGGCACCCGCGCGCGGGTGCGTCACGAGACCGACCTCGAACAGCGCGACGTCGCCCAGCCCGCGGCCGACGTTGCGGCGCGCCGTCTCCAGCAGCGTGCTCAGGAGGTCGGTGCGCATCAGCGGCCGGTCGTCGGCGAGCGGGTTGAGCAGGCGCAGCGCCCGGCGGCGCTCGTCGTCCGCGGGCAGGCGCAGCGCGTCGAGCTCCGCGTCCCCGACGAACGGGTAGCTCAGCGTCTCGACGAACCCGTCCTCCGCGAGCGCCCGGGCGACCGAGCGGCGCACGCGCTGCTCGCGCGTGAGCCCGCGACCGCCGGGGGCGGCGGGCAGCAGGGACGGGATCTCGTCGTAGCCGACGAGCCGCGCGACCTCCTCCACGAGCTCGGCGGGCTCGGTGAGGTCGGGTCGCCACGACGGCGGGGTCACCACGAGCACGCCGGTGGCGTCCACGTCGTCCGCGGCGACCGTGCACCCGATGGCGCCGAGCGTCCCGACGACCTGCTCCAGCGTGTACGGCACGCCGACGAGGCGCGCGGCCTCGCCGACGGGCAGCCGGACCGCGGCCGGAGCCTCGACCCGGTCGAGGTCGCTCACCGCGGGGTCGGCCGTGCCGCCGCCGAGCTCGACGAGGAGGTCGACCACGCGCTGCGCCGCGACCGCGGGAAGCAGCGGGTCGACGCCGCGCTCGAACCGCTTCGCCGCCTCGCTCGACAGCTTGTGGCGGCGCGACGTGCGCGCGACCGTCACCGGGTCGAAGTGGGCGGCCTCGACCAGCACGGCCGTCGTCGTCGGGCCGACCTCGGAGGACGCCCCGCCCATGACTCCGGCGAGCCCGAGCACGCGCGAGCCGCGCACGTCTCCGGGGCTGTCCGTGATGAGCAGGTCCTCGGGGTCGAGCGCCCGGTCCGCGGCGTCGAGGGTCACCAGACGCTCGCCCGGCGCGGCGCGACGCACGACGATCGGCGCCGCGACCTGCTCGAGGTCGTACGCGTGCAGCGGCTGGCCCAGGTCGAGCATGACGTAGTTCGTCACGTCGACCGCGAGCGAGATCGGCCGCATGCCCGACGCCGTGAGCCGGCGCTGCATCCACGCGGGGGTCTGCGCCGCGGGGTCGAGCCCCCGCACGACGCGCGTGACGAACCGGTCGCACCCGACGACGCCGTGAACCGGCGCCGCGTCGTCGACCTCGACGGGGAAGCCGTCGGGGGTCGCGGCAGGCGGCGGGGTCGGCAGCGAGCCCGGCAGGCCGGGGTCCGTGAAGCGCGCGCCCGTCGAGTGCGAGAACTCGCGCGCGACGCCGCGGTAGGAGAACGCGTACCCGCGGTCGGGCGTCACGTTGATCTCCAGGACCTCGTCGCCGAGCCCGAGCAGCGCGACCGCGTCCTGCCCCGGGGTCAGGTCCTCGGCCGCGTACCCGAGCCGCGGCAGCACGATGATGCCGTCGTGGTCCTCGCCGAGCCCGAGCTCGCGCTGCGAGCAGATCATGCCGTCGGACACGTGCCCGTACGTCTTGCGGCTCGCGATGGCGAACGACCCGGGCAGGACGGAGCCGGGCAGCGCCACGACGACGAGGTCGCCCGGCGCGAAGTTGTGCGCGCCGCACACGATGCCGCGCGCACCACCCGCCGGCATGTCCGCGGGGTCGACGCCCTTGATCTCGGCGACGTTGTGCTCCGGGCCGACGTCGACCAGGCACCAGTTGATCGTCTTGCCGTTCTTCTGCGGCTCGGGCGTCATCTCCAGGACGCGCCCGACGACGAGGGGGCCCGTCACGGCCGCGCCGTGGATCGCCTCCTCCTCCAGGCCGACGCGGACGAGGTCGGCGGCGAGCCGCTCGGCGGTGAGCCCCTCGGGCAGCTCGACGTGGTCGCCCAGCCAGTCGATGGCGACGTAGGGCATCAGATCTCCGTTCCGAACTGGGCGGAGAAGCGCACGTCGCCCTCCACCATGTCGTGCATGTCCGCGATCCCGTGGCGCAGCATGAGCGTGCGCTCGATGCCCATGCCGAACGCGAAGCCCGAGTACACGTCGGGGTCGACCCCGACGGACCGCAGCACGTTCGGGTTGACCATGCCGCAGCCGCCCCACTCGATCCAGCCGGGCCCGCCCTTCTTCTGCGGGAACCACAGGTCCATCTCGGCGCTCGGCTCGGTGAACGGGAAGTAGCTCGGGCGCAGGCGCGTGCGCGCCTCGGGGCCGAACATGGCGCGCGCGAACGCGTCGAGCGTCCCCAGCAGGTTCGCCATCGTCAGGCCCTCGTCGATCGCCAGGCCCTCGACCTGGTGGAAGACGGGCGTGTGGGTCGCGTCGAGCGCGTCGGTGCGGAACGTCTTGCCCGGGCACGCGACGTACAGCGGCACGCCGCGCTCGAGCAGCGAGCGAGCCTGGACGGGCGACGTGTGCGTGCGCAGCACGAGGTTCGACGGCGCCGCGGCGCCGTCTCCGGGGCCGTCAGCGCCGGCCACGTAGAACGTGTCCTGCATCTGCCGCGCCGGGTGGTCGACGCCGAAGTTCAGGGCGTCGAAGTTGAACCACTCGGCCTCGACCTCGGGCCCCTCGGCGATCTCCCAGCCGAGCCCGACGAAGAAGTCGGCGACGCGCTCCTGCAGCGTCTCCAGGGGGTGCCGCGCGCCGGCAGGCACGCGGTCGACCGGGAGCGTGACGTCCACGGCCTCCTCGACGAGCACGCGCTCGTCGCGCTCGGCCTCGAGCTCGGCCTGGCGCGCGGCGAGCGCCTGGTTCACGCGGCCGCGGAGCGGGCCGAGGAGCTTGCCGGCGGTCTTCTTGTCCGCGGGCGCGAGCGAGCCGATCTGGCGGTTCGCGAGCGCGAGCGCGCTGCGGTCGCCCGTGTGCTCGGTGCGCACGAGCTTGAGCGCGTCGAGGTCGCCGGCCCCGGCGATCGCGGCGAGGGCGGCGTCGAGCGCGCGCTGGAGCGCGTCGGCGTCGAGCGGGGAGGGAGCGGTCGGGGTGTCCGGGCCGCCGTCCCCCGTGACGGGGGTGACGACGTCGGCGTCAGGGCTGGACATGCGTGCCTTCCTGGCGAGGGCGGGACTGCGGGAGCGGGCGGCGGCCCGGGCAGGCGTCTGCTCAGGGGTCGTCCCGCGGGGCGCGGCGCACGGGGCGCGCGCGGGCGCGCGCTCGTGCGCGCGTCGCGGTCATTCTAGGGCGCCCGTCCGGGCCCGGTCCGTCCCGCCGCAGGCGGGAGGGTGCACGCGTCAGCCGCGCGGGCCCGTGACGGGCCCGGGAAATCGGCGATCACCGTGCTTGCTCATGACAGCCATCATGGCACAGGCCCGCGCCGCGACGGCGGTGCGCTCACGCGCCGCCGAGCGGCAGCGCCTCGACCGTGCGGTGCACCCGACGGCCGGACGTCTCCCCCGGCAGGTCGCCGGACGCGGACTCGACGAGGTGGAGCTCGCTCGCCGTCCAGTCCGGTCCCGCGTAGACGGACAGCGCGGCGGCGGGCCCCGCCAACGGGTCGCCTGTCGTCAGCGCGTCGTGGCCCCCCGGGGCTCGCCCTCCGGAGCGCGCGCGACGGCGGGCCTGGCGGGCACCCGCGGCCGCGCGCGCCACGGTCAGGTGGGCGCGCTGCCGCGGACGCCGGTCGACGCACACCCCGGCGTCCGCGGCCGCCTCCGCGACGGCCGCGCTGAGGTCGCGGAGCGCGTCCGCGTCGGCGCCCCCGACGCCGACCCACAGCACGCGCCGGTCGAAGACCCCCGCACCGCGCAGCCGCAGGGACAGCGGCGCCGCCTCGCGCGCGACCGGGGCGAGCGCGGCGGCGAGGTCGGGGACGGACCCGTCCGGCACGTCCCCGAAGAACGAGACGGTGAGGTGCCACAGCTCGGGCGGGGTCCACCGCACGAGGGGGGCGCCGTCCGGACGCCGCGACTCCTGGGCGTGCGCGCCCGCGAGCGCGAGCGCCAGGTGGTCGAGCGCCGGTGCGCTCGGGTAGAGCGCGGCGAACAGGCTCACGCGCCCTCTCCCGAGGGCGCCGGAGCCCGGGCGGGTCGGTGCGCCCGGCTCGAGGCGTACAGGCACACCGTCGCGGCGGTCGCGAGGTTGAGGGACTCGGCCCGACCGCGGATCGGCACGCGCACGACGGCGTCGGCCAGCGCACGGTCCTCCGCAGGCAGGCCCCAGGCCTCGTTCCCGAAGACCCAGGCCGTGGGCGCGGCGAGGTCGACCCGTCGCGACGCGTCGGCGCCGGCCCCCGCGTCCGTGGTGCCCGCCACGTCGAGCAGGTCGTCCAGGTCCAGGTCGCCCGCGCCGTCGGCCGCGAGGACCGTGAGCCCGGCGCCGCGCAGCGCGGCCAGGGCGTCCGCGAGGCCCACGCCCGTCACCACGGGCAGGTGGAACAACGAGCCGGCCGTCGACCGCACGACCTTGGGGTTGTGCACGTCCACGCTCTCGCCCGCGAGGACGACCGCGTCCGCGCCCGCCGCGTCGGCGGCCCGGATCACCGTCCCCGCGTTCCCGGGGTCGCGGACCGTCGCGAGCACCGCGACGAGGGCGGGCCGCTCCCGGCCGGGGGTCGCCAACGTGCTGACGACGTCCGCGAGCGTCGGCTCCTGCGTGCGGACGACGGCGAGCACGCCCTGCGCGTCGGCGCTCATCGCGGTGAGCACCTCGGCCGTCGTGACATGGACGTGCAGCCCCGCCGCGCGGGCGTCCCCGACGATCTCCGCGTACCGCGCGCCCGCCGTCGGCGTCACGTAGACGTCACGGACCCGGTCGGGCGCGAGCCGCACGGCCTCGCGCACGCCCTGAGGGCCCTCCACGAGGAGCTGCCCGTGCCGGGAACGCGCCGGACGCCCGGCCAGCGCACGGACCGCCTTGACCCTGTCGCTGCGAGGGTTCGTCAGCGTGGGGTCGAGCGGACCGGGCGCCGACCGGGCGTCCGGGGCCGGCTGGCGGCCTGGTGTGGTGCTGGTCAGGCTGCGGCCTTCGGCGCGTTGACGTCCTCGGGGAGCGCGTCCTTCGCGACCTGGACCAGCGCGTTGAACGCGGCCACGTCGTTGACCGCGAGCTCGGCGAGCAGGCGACGGTCGACCTCGACACCCGCGGCCTTGAGACCCTGGATGAGGCGGTTGTACGTCAGGCCCTGGGCGCGCGACGCCGCGTTGATGCGCTGGATCCACAGCTTGCGGAAGTCGCCCTTGCGCGCCTTGCGGTCACGGTAGGAGTAGACGAGGGAGTGGGTGACCTGCTCCTTCGCCTTGCGGTAGAGGCGCGAGCGCTGGCCGCGGTAGCCGCTGGCGCGCTCGAGGGTCGTACGGCGCTTCTTCTGGGCGTTGACCGCCCGCTTCACGCGTGCCACGTGATGCTCCTTGCAGTTCGGGGCTCAGGGGTGAGCCGGTCGGTGGCGGGTCCCGCCACCTGCCGGGTCACTTGCCGAGCAGCTTCTTGATGGTCTTGACGTCGGCGGGCGAGACCACCTGGTCCTGGGCGAGGCGGCGCTTGCGCTTGGTGGCCTTGTGCTCGAGCAGGTGTCGAGCGTTGGCCTGCTCGCGCATGACCTTGCCGGTACCCGTGATGCGGAAGCGCTTCTTGGCACCCGAGTGCGTCTTGTTCTTCGGCATGACTGCCGTCTCTCCTTGTGTCCGGTCAGCCGCCTCGCGACGGCCGACGTGTTCGGGTCCTGGCCGGTGGGCCCGGACCCCGAGCAGGGTCGGTCTGTGCTGCCGGCCGTCAGCCGGCCTTGCCTCGCGGTGCCGGCTTGGGCGCCGGGCGCGGAGCGCTCGGCTTGGGCGCGGCAGGCTTGGGGGCCGCCGGCTTGGCGCCGGTCGCCGGCGCGGACGGCGCCGCCGGTGCCGGACGGGGGGTGGCCGGGCGCGGCGCGGCGGGCTTCGAGTCCGTGGCCGGTCGGGCCGCAGCACGCGGTGCCGCGGCCGGACGCGGCGCGGGCGCCGATCGCGGTGCGGCAGCCTTCGGCGCAGGCGCAGCCTTCGGCGCGGGAGCGGCCTTCGGCGCGGGAGCCGCCTTCGGGGCGGGCGCCTCGGCGACCGGAGCCTCGGCGGGGACAGCCTCCTCGGCCGGGGCCGGGGCGGCCTCGACCGCGGGGGCCTCGGTGCTCTCGGTGACCTCGACGGCCTCGGGCGCGTCGACGTCCTCGACCTCCGTGCCGTCGCCGGTCCGCGCCGCGGCGCGCTGGGCGGACTTCGTCAGCCGAGGCTCGGCCTCCTGCGCCCGCTTGCGCTGCTCGCTCTTGGCGTCGGCCTTCTTCTTCACCGGGCCGAGCACCATGGTCATGTTGCGGCCGTCCTGCTTCGGCATCGACTCCACGAAGCCGAGCTCCGCGACGTCGTCCGCGAGGCGCTGGAGCAGACGCACGCCCATCTCGGGGCGGGACTGCTCGCGGCCACGGAACATGATCATGACCTTGACCTTGTCGCCGGCGGCGAGGAAGCGCTCGACGTGGCCCTTCTTGGTGCCGTAGTCGTGCGGGTCGATCTTCAGGCGGAAGCGGATCTCCTTGAGGACCGTGTTCGCCTGGTTGCGCCGCGCCTCACGCGCCTTCATGTCGGACTCGTACTTGAACTTGCCGAAGTCCATGAGCTTGGCGACGGGGGGCCGGGCGTCCGGGGCGACCTCGACGAGGTCGAGGTCCGCGTCCTGGGCAAGGCTCAGGGCAACCTCGGTGCGGACGACGCCGACCTGCTCCCCGCCGGGACCGATGAGTCGGACCTCGGGGACGCGGATCCGATCGTTGATGCGAGGCTCGCTGATGTGATGCTCCTAGGAAGTCGTCGGTAGACCACCCGGGACGAAGAAGGCCTCCGTCCCTGAGCGCAGGGCGGAGGCCATCAGGTCGGGACGTCGCACCAGGCGACGACCACGTCGGAACGCCCCCGAAGGATACGTCCCGGACCAGGACCCGGCCTCTGTCGCGACGTTCGTCGGCGGTCGAGACCCGGGTGGGATGAGATCCACTTGCGCACTCGCACCCCTCCCGTCGCCCGGAAACCGGACGAGGAGACGCGCACGAGTCGGTCAGCCATCAAGGATAGCAGAGGCGAGCGGGGCCTTCGCACCCGGTCGGAGGGCCGAACTCCGGATCGCCTCCATCATTGGAACTCTTCCAGTTTAGGTGGTTAGAGTGGTGCCATGACGACAGGAGCGACGCCCGGTGCGGGGACGACCCTCGAGGACGGGCCACGACGCGCCCGCCACGAGGGCGAGCTGCGCGAGCACGGCCTGCGCGTCACCGCGGCCCGGCTGGCGGTGCTCGACGCGGTCGAGCTCCAGCAGCACGCCGACGCCGACGACGTCCTGCGGGCCGCGCGCGCGTCCCTCGGCTCCGTCTCGGTCCAGGCGGTCTACGACGTCCTGCACACGCTCACCGACAAGGGCCTGGTCCGCCGGATCGAGCCCGCGGGCCACCCGGCACGCTACGAGCGCCGCCTCGGCGACAACCACCACCACGTGGTGTGCCGCGGCTGCGGCGCCGTCGCCGACGTCGACTGCACCGTCGGCCACGCCCCCTGCCTGACCCCCAGCAGCACGTCGGGGTTCCAGATCGACACCGCCGAGGTGACGTTCTGGGGCCTCTGCCCCGACTGCGCGGACTGACCACCCCCGACCCGCTCCCCCGTGCCTCGCGCACCCGGAGCGCGCCCGTTTTCTCACGAAAATCCCGGTATGAGAACGCCCGGGCCGCGACCGCGGCCCACGGAAGGAGACCCATGACCGCCCCCTTCACCACCACGAACGCCGGCGCGCCCGTCGCCTCGGACGCCCACGCCCAGACCGTCGGCGCCGACGGGCCGATCGTCCTGCACGACCACTACCTCGTCGAGAAGCTCGCCCAGTTCAACCGCGAGCGCGTCCCCGAGCGCGTCGTGCACGCCAAGGGCGGCGGCGCCTTCGGGACGTTCACGGTGACGAACGACGTCAGCGCCTTCACGCGCGCGGCCCTCTTCCAGCCCGGCACGACCACCGAGATGCTCGCGCGCTTCTCCTCCGTCGCGGGCGAGCAGGGCTCGCCCGACACGTGGCGCGACCCGCGCGGCTTCGCGCTGAAGTTCTACACGACCGAGGGCAACTACGACCTCGTCGGCAACAACACGCCCGTGTTCTTCCTGCGCGACGGCATCAAGTTCCCCGACTTCATCCGCTCGCAGAAGCGCCTGCCCGGCTCGAACCTGCGCGACAACGACATGCAGTGGGACTTCTGGACCCTGTCCCCCGAGTCCGCGCACCAGGTGACCTGGCTCATGGGCGACCGCGGGCTGCCGTCGAGCTGGCGCCACATGGACGGGTTCGGCTCGCACACCTACCAGTGGATCAACGCGGCGGGCGAGCGGTTCTGGGTCAAGTACCACTTCAAGACGGCGCAGGGCATCGACAACCTCTCGGCCGACGAGGCGTCGCAGCTCGCCGGCTCGGACTCCGACCACCACATCCGCGACCTCTACGACCACATCGACGCGGGCGACTTCCCCCGCTGGACGCTCTCGGTCCAGGTCATGCCCTACGAGGACGCGAAGACCTACCGGTTCAACCCCTTCGACCTGACCAAGGTGTGGCCGCACGCGGACTACCCGCTGGTCGAGGTGGGCGTGATGGAGCTGAACCGCAACCCCGAGAACTACTTCGCGCAGATCGAGCAGGCGACGTTCGCACCGAGCAACTTCGTCCCCGGCATCGCCACGAGCCCGGACAAGATGCTGCTCGCGCGCATCTTCTCCTACGCCGACGCCCACCGGTACCGCGTGGGCACGAACCACGCCCAGCTCCCGGTCAACGCGCCGCACGCCGCGGCCGAGGGCGGCCACTCGTACGCGAAGGACGGCGCGATGCGCTACTCCTTCTCCTCCGCGACGACGCCCGTCTACGCGCCCAACAGCCAGGGCGGCGCGCACGCCGACCCGGCGCGCGCCGCGGAGTCGGCGGGCTGGGAGGCCGACGGCGAGCTCACGCGGTCCGCCGCGACGCTGCACCCGGAGGACGACGACTTCGGCCAGGCGGGCACGCTCTACCGCGAGGTGTTCGACGACGCGGCACGCGACCGCTTCCTCGCGACGATCACCGGGCACGTGGGCGCCGTCCGCAGCGACGAGATCCGCGAGCGCGCGATCGCGTACTGGACGAACGTCGACGCCGGCCTCGGGGGCGCGCTGCGCGTCGCGCTCGCCGCCACCGGCGCACCTGTCGAGGGCGGCCAGCCCGGCACCGCGGCGGAGCCGGTCCGCGTCTGACCGCGTCCGCGAGACAGCGATCCCCTGCCGAGACAGCGACGTACCGACGCGGTACGTCGCTGTCTCGGCGGCAGGTCGCTCTCTCGGCGGCAGGTCGGGGGACGGGTCGCGTCCGGGGTGGGCGGCACGGCACGACGGGATGGAAAGATGGTCGCCATGAGTACCGAGAACGCCGCCGTGCCCGACCCTGCCGCCGACGCAGTGCGCGACATCGCCGACGTCGCCGCCGTGGAGGTCATCACGTCCGCGGCCGTCCACCTCATGAGCGCCGCGGCCGTCAAGTGCGGGCTCGCCGAGGACGCGCAGGAGCAGGGCCACCTCGACCTCGACGAGGCGCGCAAGCTCATCAACGCGCTCGCCGCGCTCGTCACGGCGAGCGCTCCCGACATCGGCAACCAGCACGCCCGCTCGCTCCGTGACGGGCTGCGCTCGCTCCAGCTCGCGTTCCGCGAGGCGTCGGTCTACCCCGACGCCCCGGGCGAGGGTCCGGGCGAGAAGTACACGGGTGCCGTGAGTTGAGCACGCCCCCGGTGCCGCCGCCGCACGGCGGGTCCCCCGAGCCGCCGCCCGGTACGTCGCCGGCCCGGCCGGACAGCGTCCCGCGGAGGACGAGGCCGCCCGCGGTCCCGGGCGCACCCTCATCGGCCGCTGGACCGCCGTCGTTCGCCCCGGCCTCCGCGGCACCCCAGGTCACCGCCTCGGACGCGCCGCCCGGCACCGTCGGCGCGGGCGCGGTCCCCGGGGCCACCGTCCCCCGGGGCGTGGGCGCACCGGGCACCGGTGCACCCGGACCGGACGGGGCGCCGCCCGCCGCCGGGAACGCGACGGCGCCGCGGCGCCGTCGTGGTGCGGTGGTCGCGATCGTGGTGCTGTCCCTCCTCCTCGCGGCCGCCCTGGGGGTCGGCGCCTACCTGTGGGTCACCACGACGCGGTGGCAGGAGTCGAGCGCGGACTGGGAGGGCGAGGCACGCGGCCTGGGCGAGGACGTCGCCCGGCTCCAGACCGAGCTCGACGGCGCGAACGCGGAGCTCGAGTCCGCGCGCACCCAGCTCACCGCCGCGCAGGACCGCATCAGCGACCTCGCCAACGAGAAGGCGCAGCTCGGCGACGAGAACGAGGCCTCGCAGCAGTACCTCGACTACCAGAGCCGGGTCTCGGAGGCGGCGGGCAAGGTCGCGGCCGCGCTCGGCCAGTGCACGACGGCGCAGACGCAGCTCATCGGCTACCTCAACAACCGCGACGCGTACGACCCCGCGGACCTCGAGCGCTTCGCCGACCAGGTCGACCTGCTGTGCCAGGAGGCCACGGACGCGAACACGCAGCTCCAGCAGGAGCTCGCCGGATGACCCGCCACCGACCCGGGCCCGCCGCCGAGGGCGACGCCGGGCGCGTCCGCCGGCGCGTCGTCGGTTCGCTCGTCCCGGTGTCCCTGCTCGTCGGCTCGCTCGCGGCGTGCGGCGTCCTGCCGGACCTCCCCGAGCCCGTGCCGGACTCGGTCGTGCCGTCGCTCGTCGCTCCCGACGACCCCGCGGGCTCCGAGAACCTCTCGGCCGACGGCTTCGACGCCGTCCGACGCATGGCCGTGCGCATCCGCAACGTGCGTTGCGACGGGCTGTCGACCGGCTCGGGGTTCGCCGTCGACTCCCGGACGCTCATCACCAACAAGCACGTGGTCGACTCGTCGCGCTCGCTGCAGCTCCTCACCTACGACGGCCGCGACATCGCGGCCCAGACCGCGAGCGTGGCCGGACTCGCGGACCTCGCGATCGTCCGGACGGCGGAGGACCTCCCGTCTGCCCCGACCCTCGCGGCGGCCGACCCGGCGCCGGGCGACCCGGTGACGGTCGTGGGCTACCCCGAGGGCGGTCGGCTCACGGTGACGCAGGGCTCCGTCATCGGGACGACGACGGACCCGTTGCACGAGAACCTCGGCGAGGTGCTCGTCACCGACGCCCCGGTCGAGCCCGGGAGCTCCGGCTCCGCGGCGCTCAACGACGCCGGCGAGGTGATCGGCGTCGTCTACGCGAAGACGTCGACCGACAAGTCGCTGCTCGTCCCGGTGAGCACGCTCCAGACGATGCTCGGCGACGAGTCGGCGTTCACGGCCCTCCCGGAGTGCGACGCCTGACCACACCTGCAGGGAGCCCGTCGGGGCGGTGCGGCGGGCCGGCACGACCCGCCGCACGGCACCCCGCGCGCACCCGGGACCGCAGGTCTACCCTTCCTGCCATGAGCACACACGCGAGCTCGGACACGTCCCCGGTCGACCCGGCGCACATCACCCACGCAGCACGCGACACGCTCACCGTGCGTCGCGTCTTCGGAGAGTCCTACGAGCGCGACGGCACGCTCGTCATTCCCGTCGCGACCGTCTGGGGCGGCACCGGCTCGGGCTGGGGCTCCGGCGCGGGAGAGCTGTCCGGCAAGGGCGCGGCCGACTGGCGTCGCCGCATCGGGGCCGCGTCCGCGCCCGCGGAGGGCGAGGAGGCCGCGACGCCGAGCACGCGCGCGTCGTCCGACCCCGGGTCCGGCAACGCCGGCGGCGAGGCGGGCGGCGAGGGCTCCGGAGGCGGGGGCGGCTTCGGGGTCCGCGTCGTCGCCAAGGGCGTCTACGTCGTCGACGACGCGGGCGTGCGCTGGCAGCCCGCGCTGGACCTCAACCGCGTGATCCTCGGCGGGCAGGCCCTCGGGGCGGTCGTCGCGTTCTCGGCCGCGCTCGCGTGGGGCCTGAGCCGCCTGCGCCGTCGCTGACCCGCGGGGGTCAGTCCGCCCGGCCGACCCGCAGCTCGAGGCCGTCCACGCGCTCGGACACGACGGCGTCGTTCGCGAGCGCACCGTTGACCTGCCCGAGCACGGCGTCGAGGCCCGCCCGGTCCAGCCCGGCGTCGATGCGCAGCACGACGGCGACCTCCGCACGCCGCCCCGGCTCCGCCCACGCCCGCGCGACGTGCGGGATCCCGGCGAGCGCGCCCTGGACCGCCGCGAGCACCTCGGGGTCCACCGCACCGTCGACGACGGCCGGCGACCAGTCCTTGCCCTGGGCGAGCGCCCACACGGCCGGCCGGGGCACGAGCGCGGTCACGGGGCCGCCCGGGTCGAGGACGAGCAGCGACCAGTCCTCGCTCACGGCGGACAGCGCCGCGCGGCGCGCGTCCACGGGGACGGGGCGCGCGGTCGCGCGCCACGCCGACATCGCCGCCACGGAGGTGAACACGGGGAGCGCGCGGCGCCCGTCCGGCGCCTCGATCGCGACGACGCCGGCCGAGGCCTCCTTGTCGACGGTGTGCCCGTGCTCGCCCTCGCCCGCGCTCTCGAGCTCGGCCAGGATCGGGACGAGGACGCGCGTCTCACCGAGCCGCGCGACGACCTCGGCCAACGAGCCCGTGCCCGCGGCGTAGGCGTCGAGCAGCGCGGCCAGCGCCGGGTCGGCCGACCCGTCGTCGCCCGCGAAGCCGGAGGACGGCGGCAGCGCCTTTCCCGCGGGCTCCGGGCCCGTCGTCACGGCCGGCCCGCGACGTCGAGCGCCTGGGGCAGCGTGAACGCGCCCGCGTAGAGCGCCTTGCCCACGATCGCGCCCTCGACGCCCGCGGGGACGAGCGCGCGCAGCGCCTCGAGGTCGGCGAGGCTCGAGATGCCGCCCGACGCGACGACCGGTGCCTCGGTGCGCGCCGCGACGTCGCGCAGGAGATCGAGGTTGGGGCCGCGCAGCGTGCCGTCCTTCGTCACGTCCGTGACGACGTAGCGCGCGCACCCGGCGGCCTCGAGGCGGTCGAGGACCTCCCAGAGGTCGCCGCCCTCCTGCGTCCACCCGCGCGCCGCGAGCGTGGTGCCGCGCACGTCGAGGCCGACGGCGATCGCGTCGCCGTGCTCCGCGATGACCTTCGCCGTCCACTCGGGGTTCTCGAGCGCCGCGGTGCCGAGGTTGACGCGGCGCGCGCCCGTGGCGAGCGCACGCTCGAGCGACGCGTCGTCGCGGATCCCGCCGGAGAGCTCGACCTGCACGTCGAGGCGCGCGACGACGTCGGCGAGAAGCTCGGCGTTGGAGCCGCGGCCGAACGCGGCGTCGAGGTCCACGAGGTGGATCCACTCGGCACCGCCCGACTGCCAGTCGAGCGCGGCGGCGAGCGGGTCGCCGTACGAGGTCTCGGAGCCGGCCTCGCCCTGGACGAGGCGGACGGCCTGGCCGTCGGCGACGTCGACGGCGGGGAGCAGCACGAGGCGGTCGGTCACGGGGTTCTCCATCGGTGTCGGTGGCGCGTCGCTGTCGCGCCGGGTGGTGCGCGCCCGGGCGAGGTGCACCGGGCGCGCGGTCGGTCAGAGCGAGCGGACCCAGTTCTCGAGCAGGGTCGCACCCGCGTCGCCGGACTTCTCGGGGTGGAACTGCGTGGCGGACAACGGGCCGTTCTCCACGGCGGCGACGAACCGCCCCCCGTGGTCGGACCACGTGACGAGCGGGCGCCGGATCGGCGAGTCCGCGGGCAGGTCCTGGCCCGTCGTGAACGACCGGGCGGCGTAGGAGTGGACGAAGTAGAAGCGCTCGTCCTCGACACCGCGGAACAGCACGCTGCCCGCGGGCACGTCGACCGTGTCCCAGCCCATGTGGGGCACGACCTCGGCCTCGAGCCGGTCGACGAGACCGGCCCACTCCCCCAGCCCGTCGGTCAGGGTGCCGTGCTCGTCGCCCTGGTCGAACATGACCTGCATGCCCACGCAGATGCCGAGCACGGGCCGCCCGCCGGCGAGCCGCCGTCCGACGATCTCGTCGCCGCGGACGCCGCGCAGGCCCGCCATGACCGCGGCGAACGCGCCGACGCCGGGGACGACGAGCCCGTCGGCGTCCTGGGCCGCGGCGCGGTCCGCGGTGAGCTCGACGTCCGCGCCGACGCGCTCGAGCGCGCGCACGGCCGAGCGGACGTTGCCGAACCCGTAGTCGAGCACGACGACGGACGGGCGCCGCGCGCCCGACGCCTCGCCGGCGACCGGCTCGCTCATGCGCCGCTCTTCCGGGCCCGGCGCGCGGCGGACGTGAGCAGCCGCATCGCCTTCCAGCGCGAGATGGACGAGCTCGCGACGACGCCGTCCTGGTCGGCGAGCGTCGTCGTGCCGGTGAGCAGGTCCTCGAGCGACTCGGGCGCGCCGCCGAGCACGAGGCCCGGGGCCAGCTGGTCGCCCGGGGCGCCGTCGGCCCAGCGCGTCATCGTGAGCTGCTCGCCGCTGCGCGCGACGAGCACGAGCGGCACGCCCTTGACCAGGGTGGTCAGCGCGGCGGCGGCGTGCGCGGGCGCGTCGCCCGCCGTGTCGCGGAGCACCGCGACCGCGCCCACGTCGGTCGGCACGACGTCGGCCTCGACCTGCGCGAGCGAGCACGCCGCGGCGAGCGGCTCGGCCCCGGCGATCTGCGTGATGAGCGCGACGAGGTCGGGTGCCGCCGGACCCGTGAGGGACGAGAGGTCGTCCGGGATCTCGACGCCGTCCAGCGCGTCGTCGTCGTGCGTGCTCACAGGGCCCCCTTGGTGGACGGGACGCCCTCGACGCGCGGGTCGGGGGCGACCGCGGCGCGCAGCGCCCGGGCGAGCGCCTTGAACTGCGCCTCGACGATGTGGTGCGGGTCGCGGCCTGCGAGGACGCGCACGTGGATGCAGATGCCCGCGTGGTGCGCGATCGACTCGAGCACGTGGCGCGTGAGCGACCCCGTGAAGTGCCCGCCGATGAGGTGGTACTCCTGGCCCTCCGGCTCGCCCGAGTGCACCAGGTAGGGGCGCCCGGACACGTCCACGACGGCGAGCGCGAGCGCCTCGTCGAGGGGCACGGTGGCGTCGCCGAAGCGGCCGATGCCGACCTTGTCCCCGAGCGCGACGCGCAGCGCCTCGCCGATCGTGATCGCCACGTCCTCGACGGTGTGGTGCGCGTCGATGTGCGTGTCGCCCGTCGCGACGACCTTGAGGTCGATGAGCGAGTGCTTGCCCAGCGCCGTGAGCATGTGGTCGTAGAACGGGACGGTCGTCGAGATCTCCGTCCGTCCCGTGCCGTCGAGGTCGAGCTCGACGAGCACGCTCGACTCGGACGTCGCGCGCTCGATGCGCGCGGTGCGCTTCACAGTCCTGCCACCTCCACGAGGGCCTGTCGGAAGGCCCGCATCTCCTCGCCGGTGCCGATCGACACCCGCAGCCAGCCGTCGGGACCAGTCTCCCGGATGAGCACGCCCCGCTCCAACAACGCCGCCCAGACCGCGTGCCGGTCGTCGAACGTGCCGAACAGGACGAAGTTCGCGTCGGACTCCGCGACCTCGAACGGACGACCGTCCGGGTGCCGGAGCGAGCGCAGCCACGCGACGGTCTCGTCGCGGCGCTCGCGCAGCGCGGAGACCTGCGCGAGCAGCTCCGCCGAGTGCGCCAGGGCCGCGCGCGCGACCGCCTGGGTCACGGCCGACAGGTGGTACGGGAGCCGCACGACCCGGAGCGCGTCGACGAGCTCGCGCGACGCCGCGAGGTAGCCGACCCGGGCGCCCGCGAGCGCGAACGCCTTGGACATCGTGCGCGTCACGGCGAGGTTCGGGTAGCGCTCGAGCAGCTCGAGCGCCGATGGCGTGCCGGCACGGCGGAACTCCCCGTACGCCTCGTCCACGACGACGACGGCCGGCGCCTCGCGCCCGTCGGCGAGCGGGACGCGGACCGCGAGCGCCGCCTCGCACACCGCCTCGACGGTCGCCGCGGGCAGCGCGGTCCCGGTCGGGTTGTTGGGGCTCGCGAGCAGGACGACCGAGGGCTGCTCGCGCGCGATCACCTCGCGCGCGTGCTCCGGGTCGAGCGTGAAGTCCTCGGCCCGTCGCCCGACGACCCACGCCGTGTGGGTGTCGCGCGCATACTCGGGGTACATCGAGTACGTGGGCGCGAACGACACCGCGGTGCGGCCCGGGCCGCCGAACGCCTGCAGCACGTGGAGCATGATCTCGTTCGACCCGTTGGCCGCCCAGAGCTGCTCGGCACCCAGCACGACGCCGGACTCCGTGCCCAGGTACGCCGCGAGGTCGGCACGCAGCCCGAGGAAGTCGCGGTCGGGGTAGCGGTTGAGCCCGGCGGCGGCGTCGCGCACGGCCTGGGCGATCGTCGCGACGACGGCCTCGCTCGGCGCGTGCGGGTTCTCGTTGACGTTGAGCAGGACAGGGACGTCGAGCTGAGGCGCGCCGTACGGCTCGACGCCGGCGAGCTCGGGGCGCAGCGGGAGCAGGGGCCGTCCCGCGACGGAGGGTGGGGTCACCCGGACAGTCTACGAACCGTGCGCGCACCGACGTCCGTGACGTCCGGCACGCGGGCAGCGGCGCTGGTCGTGGACGGGCTCGCGCTGACCTCGGGCTGACCTCGAGCCCGGCGCGCGCGGTCCCCGGCCGCCACGTCAGGCCGACGTGACCTCGCCGCCGTCGACCGTCACGGGCACCTCGGGCAGCGGCGACGGCGCCGGTCCGCCCAGCACGGCACCTGTCGCGAGGTCGTAGCGGGACGCGTGGCACGGGCACAGGAGCTCGCCGTCCCCGGGCCCTACCGTGCACCCCTGGTGGGTGCAGATCGCGCTGAAGGCCGCGAACGTGCCCTCCTCGGGCTGCGTGACGAGCAGGGGGGCGCCGTCGACGGTGACCGCGAGCGCCCCGCCGACCGGGACGTCGTCGGCGCTCGCGAGCGCCTGCCCAGGCCCGACGACGGCGTCGCCGCCGCCCCCGGAGTCGTCGGCACCACTCGTCCCCGACGGCTGGCTGCCGCCGCACGCCGCGAGCAGCGCGAGCGCGGCGCCCGCTCCTGACCCGGCGAGGACGACCCGCCGCGTCGGTGGCACCCCGCGCGGGGCGTGCCGGACCGGGCCGGGCCGCCGGGTGGGTGCGCCATCGGAGGCGGCACCGAGGGCACCGTCGCGGGTGTCGACCGCGACACCCGGGGGGACGGCTGGGTGCGGTGCGTCCATGTCCGGCCTCCTTGCGCGGTGCGTGGACGGGCGGGCCTTCGGCCCGCCCCGGCCGCCCGGCGCGCGAGACGTCGCCGTCGGCGGTTCCATTGAAGCACCGGGGTGCGCGAGCCCGCGCCCCGACCGCCCCCGAGCGGAGGAGACGACGATGTCCGTGACCACGGGGCCGCCGACCGCGCCCGCGCGGGAAGGTCATGCGCTCGGCGCGTGGGTCCTGCGCGGCCTGACCGCGGCCGGGCTGCTCCTCTCCGCGGACGTCCACCTCGTCCTGTTCGTCGAGGGCTACCGCGACATCGCGGTGGTCGGCCCGCTCTTCGCGCTCAACGCCGTCGCGGGGGTCGTCCTCGGCCTCCTGGTGCTCGTGTGGCGGCACTGGCTCCCGCTCCTCGGCGCGGTCGGCTTCGGGGCGCTGACCCTCGCCGCGTTCTACCTGTCGACGACCGTGGGGTTCTTCGGCGTGAACGAGACCGTGGGCGGGACGCAGCAGGTGGTCGCCGCGGTGAGCGAGTGGGTCGTCGTGGTGGCGGGGACTCTCGCCCTCGTCGTGGAGAGGCGAAGGTCACGGGCCGCACGGTCCTGAGTCGTCGGTCCGGCCGCTGCCCGCGCCGACCGCCCCCGGCCCGCGTAGCGTCGAGGACGAGGCAGGACCGCCGGCACGGTCCGGCCGCCGCTCTCCCCGAGGATCCGAGGTGATCGTCATGCCCACCATGCGTGCCGCCGTCGTCCACTCCTTCACGGACCCGCTGAGCGTCGACGAGGTCGAGGTCCCGTCGCCCGGACCCCACGAGGCGCTCGTCCGGGTCGACTACACCGGCGTCTGCCACACGGACCTGCACGCCGCGCACGGCGACTGGCCGGTCAAGCCCGTTCCCCCGTTCGTGCCCGGCCACGAGGGCGTCGGGACGGTCGTCGCGGTCGGCGACCAGGTGACGCGCGTCCAGGTCGGCGACACGGTCGGCAACGCCTGGCTCTGGAGCGCGTGCGGCGAGTGCGAGTACTGCGAGACGGGCTGGGAGACGCTGTGCCCGAACCAGAAGAACGGCGGCTACTCGGTCGACGGCTCGTTCGGCCAGTACATGCTCGTCGACTCGCGCTACTGCCCGGTGGTCCCGGACGGGGTCGACCTGTCCGCCGTGGGGCCGATCCTGTGCGCGGGCGTCACCGTCTACAAGGGGCTCAAGGTCACGGACACCCAGCCCGGCGAGTGGGTGCTGGTCTCCGGGATCGGCGGGCTCGGGCACATCGCGGTGCAGTACGCCGTCGCGATGGGCCGCCGCGTCGCCGCGGTGGACGTGGACGACGAGAAGCTCGCCCTCGCGCGCAAGCACGGCGCGGAGGTCACGGTCAACGCCGCGACGTCGCCCGACGCCGCGGCCGAGATCCAGGAGCAGACGGGCGGCGGCGTCCACGGCGCGCTGGTCACCGCCGTCAACGCGCACGCGTTCCCGCAGGCCGTGGGAGCGCTGCGCCGCGGCGGCACGGTCTCGCTCGTCGGCCTCCCGCCGGAGAAGTTCCCGCTCGACATCTTCACGACCGTGCTCTTCGGGCTGACCGTGCGCGGGTCGATCGTCGGGACGCGCAAGGACATGGCGGAGGCGCTCGACTTCTTCGCGCGCGGGAAGATCAGCCCGACGTACACGGTGCGCCCGCTCGACGACGTCAACGCGATCTTCGCCGAGATGGAGGAGGGCAGGATCGACGGTCGCGTGGTCATGGACATGCGCTCCTGACGCCCTGCGCGATCGACCCGCACGGCCCGCGACCCCGTCCCCGGGGTCCGCGGGCCGCTGCCTGTGCACGACGACCCGAGGGTCGGCGGGTGCGCCTACGATCGTGCGGGTGAGCCCCACCGACCCGTACGCCGACCTGCCCTTCGACCCGGCCGACGCGCCGCCGCTCGACGAGCCCGCCGACCCGTACGGCGACCCCTGGGCGCCAGCCGAGCCGACGGGGCCCGGACCGGACGCGGCGCCGGAGCCGCGCTCGGAGGCGGCGGACGGCTCCGCCGTACCGGCCGGCGCGCCCTCCCCCGCGCCCGACGGCGGGGAGGCCGCCAAGCGGGCCAAGCTCGCCATGCTGCGCGGCCTGCTCGACGGGCAGTCGCTGCGCGAGGACGCCGAGACCGCGCTGCGCGCGCTCGTGGGGCGCGAGGACGCGACGCTGCGCGAGGACCAGTGGCGCGCGATCGAGGCCCTCGTGGCGTTCCGGCGCCGTGCGCTCGTCGTGCAGCGCACCGGGTGGGGCAAGTCGGCCGTGTACTTCGTGGCCACGCGCCTGCTGCGCGACCGCGGAGCCGGGCCGACCGTCATCGTCTCCCCGCTCCTGGCGCTCATGCGCGACCAGATCTCGGCCGCCGCGCGGGCGGGCATCAAGGCCGTCACCATCAACTCCGCCAACGTCACCGAATGGGACGACGTGCACCGGGCCATCGCGGACGGCGAGGTCGACGTGCTGCTGTGCTCGCCGGAGCGGCTCAACAACCCCGGCTTCCGCGACGAGGTGCTCCCCCGGCTCGCGGCCGACGCGGGACTCGTCGTCATCGACGAGGCGCACTGCATCTCCGACTGGGGGCACGACTTCCGCCCCGACTACCGCCGCATCCGCACGCTGCTCGCCGACCTGCCGCCCGGCATCCCCGTGCTCGCGACGACGGCGACCGCGAACGCGCGCGTGACCGCGGACGTCGCGGAGCAGCTCGGCGTGACCGCGGCGCACGCGTCCGGCGCGGCCGCCGGAGCCGGCGAGGCGGGCCACGAGGACGTGCTCGTCCTGCGCGGCGGGCTGGACCGCGAGTCCCTCCACCTCGCCGTCCTGCGCCTGCCGGACCAGCCCACGCGCGTCGCGTGGCTCGTCGAGGCGCTGCAGGACGTCGACGGCTCGGGCATCGTCTACTGCCTCACCGTCTCCGCGGCCGAGCAGGTCGCGAGCCAGCTGCGCGCGGCGGGGCTCGCCGTCGCCTCGTACACGGGCCAGACCGACCCGGCCGAGCGCGAGCGCCTGGAGGAGGACCTCAAGGAGAACCGGGTCAAGGCGCTCGTCGCGACCTCGGCGCTCGGTATGGGCTTCGACAAGCCCGACCTGGCGTTCGTCGTGCACCTCGGTGCGCCGAGCTCCCCCATCGCCTACTACCAGCAGGTCGGGCGCGCGGGTCGTGGCGTGGACTCGGCCGTCGTCGTGCTGCTGCCCGGCGAGGAGGACCGGCGCATCTGGGAGTGGTTCGCCTCGACCGCGTTCCCGCCGCAGGCCCAGGTCCGCACGACGCTCGACGCCCTGAGCACGGGCGGGACCCAGTCGGTCGCGCAGCTCGAGACGCAGGTCGACCTCAAGCGCTCGCGCCTCGAGGGCATGCTCAAGGTGCTCGACGTCGACGGCGCCGTCCGGCGCGTCAAGGGCGGCTGGGAGGCCACGGGGCGGCCGTGGACGTACGACGCGGAGCGGTACGAGCGCGTCGACGCCACGCGCACCGCGGAGCAGCAGGCGATGCTCGACTACGAGGCGACCGACGGGTGCCGCATGGCGTTCCTGCGCGCCGCGCTCGACGACCCGGAGCTCGAGGACGGGTGGCGCTGCGGGCGCTGCGACACGTGCGGCGGCGTGACGCTGCCCGCGCTCCCGGACGCGGAGGCGGTCGCCGCGGCGCGCGCCGACATGGACCGGCCCGGCGTCGAGGTCGTCGCGCGCCGTCAGTGGCCGAGCGGCATGGACCGCCTGGGCCTCGACCTGCGCGGGCGCCTCGGCGCGGACGAGCTCGCGGAGACCGGCCGGGCCGTCGCGCGGCTCGACGGGCTGGGCTGGTCGGCGCCGCTGCGCGAGCTCTTCGCCCCCGCGACGCCCGACGGCGACACGCCCGTCGCGCTCCGGCGCGCGGCCGCGCGGGTGCTCGACGACTGGACGGAGCTCTACGAGGCTGCGTCTCCACCGGAGGCGGAGACCGGGCCCGGCGACGCCGCCGACACCGGTGGCACGGCTCCCGCCGGACGGCGGCTCCTCGTGGACGGCGTCGTCGCGGTCCGCTCGGCGACGCGACCGCGGCTCACGTTCCACCTCGCGAACGGGCTCGCCAGCTATCTCGGCAAGCCGCTCATCGGCGCTGTCGGGCCGGTCCCGGGCCGCGAGGAGCCGGGGCGGCACGACGTGAACTCCGCGACCCGGCTCGCGGGGGTCGCGAGCCGCCTGCAGCTCGAGCTGTCGGACGCCGCGCGGGCGGGACTCGCCGGCCGCCGCGTGCTCCTCGTCGACGACTACACCGAGTCGGGCTGGACCCTCACGGTCGCGGCACGCGTGCTGCGCCAGGCGGGCGCGGCGGCGGTGCACCCGTTCGTCCTCGGCGTGCGCTGAGGGGGCGAGAGCGCGTCACCACCGCAGGCGGAGCTCCGTGTAGGTCGTGTCGACGAAGCCCAGCGCGCGGTACAGGGGCTCGCCGTCGGGCGTGGCGTGCAGGGAGACCGAGTCCGCCCCGCTCTCGCGCGCCCAGTCGAGGGCCGCGACGACGCACGCGCGCGCGTAGCCCTGACCCCTCGCCCCCGGCACGGTGCAGACGTTCGACAGGTGCGCCGTCGTGCCGTGCGGGTTCCGCGCCGACGGCGCCGACCGGTGCAGCTCGACGAGGGCGCACGCCGCGACCTGGTCGGGCGCGTCGACGACGAAGGCGACGACGTCGTCCGAGCCGAGCATCCGGGCGAACCACTCCCTGGCCCGGTGCTGCCAGGAACGGTCGTCGGCCTCCGCCTCCCCCATCGCGCGCATGAGGTGCACGCGCAGGGCGACGAGGTCGGCGGCGTCGCGCGGGACCGCGCGCCGCACCGGCACGCGGTCCTCGCGCGTGGCGGTCACAGGAACCGCGCCCGCACCGCCTCGCCGTGGGCCGGGAGGTCCTCGTCGTTCGCGACGGCCACGATCCGGTCCGCGAGCACCTCGAGCGCCTCGCGGTCGTACTCGACGACCTGGACCGCCTTGACATAGCTGTGCACCCCGAGGCCGCTCGAGAAGTGCGCGCAGCCGCCGGTCGGGAGCACGTGGTTGGACCCGGCCATGTAGTCGCCGAGCGAGACGGGCGACCAGGGGCCGACGAAGATCGCGCCCGCGCTCGTGACCCGCTCGGCCAGCGCCGCCGCGCCGTCGGCCTGGATCTCGAGGTGCTCCGCGCCGTACGCGTCGACCACCTGCAAGCCGTGCTCGAGGTCGTCCACGAGCACGATCGCGGACTGCGGACCGGCGAGCGCCTGCGCGACGCGCGACGCGTGCTTCGTGGCGCTCACGAGGTCCGCGAGACGCGCCTCGACCGCGGCGGCGAGCTCGACGGACGGCGTGACGAGGACGGCCGCCGCCAGCGGGTCGTGCTCCGCCTGGCTGATGAGGTCGGCCGCCACGTGCCCCGGGTCGGCGGAGCCGTCCGCGAGGATCGCGATCTCGGTGGGGCCCGCCTCCGCGTCGATGCCGACGACGCCCCGGACGAGCCGCTTGGCCGCGGCCACGAACACGTTGCCGGGGCCCGTCACGACGTCGACCGGCTCGCACAGCACGTCCCCGTCCTGCGGCTCGCTGCCCGCGGCGCCGTAGGCGAACATCGCGACCGCCTGCGCACCGCCCACCGCGTAGACCTCGTCGACGCCGAGCAGCGCGCACGCCGCGAGGATCGTCGGGTGCGGGAGGCCGTCGTTCTCCTTCTGCGGCGGCGACGCGACCGCGAGGCTGCGGACGCCTGCCTCCTGCGCCGCGACGACGTTCATCACCACGGAGGACGGGTAGACCGCGAGGCCGCCGGGCGCGTAGAGCCCGACGCGTCGCACCGGCACCCAGCGCTGGCGGACCTGCGCCCCGGGCGCGATCTCGACCGTGAAGTCCTGCGGGCGCTGCGCGGCGTGCACGAGCCGTACGCGACGGATCGCCTCCTCCAGGCCCGACCGGACGGCCGGGTCGAGGGCGGCGAGCGCGTCGGCGAGCGCGTCGGTCGGGACGCGCAGATGCACCGGGCGCACGCCGTCGAACCGCTCGGCGTACTCGCGCAGCGCGCCCGCGCCGCGCGCCCGGACCGCCTCGATGATCGGGGCGACCCGATGCGCCGCGTCCTCGACGCCGAGCTCTGCGCGCGGCAGGGTCTCGACGAGCTCGCGGGCGGACAGGGAACGTCCTCGAAGATCGATGCGGGTGATCATGGGTCGAGTCTAGGAGCCCGCGTGCCGCCGCGACGAGGCGTTTCGTCCACCGGTCGTCCGGGGCGGACCACCTCACCACCGTGTCGTGGCGGGGCCCGCCGGCGGGGACAATGGGAGCCATGAGCTCCCCTGACGACGCCCGCCCGGTCGAGATCTCCGACGACGTCATCCGCCTCGGCCAGTTCCTCAAGCTCGCCGGCCTCGCCGAGTCCGGCGCCGAGGCGCGCGAGCTCGTCACGGAGGGCGAGGTCCGCGTCAACGGCGAGGTCGACACGCGCCGCGGACGCCAGCTGCACCGCGGCGACGTCGTCTCGGTCGACCACCCCCAGGGGACCGAGAGCGCGACCGTCGCCTGAGCCGACGGCCCCACCGACCGACGGGAGCACCCGGCCCGACGATCCGACGACGTCCGGCTCGACGCCGACGGGACACGGGCGAGCAGGTTGGAGCCTCGACGACGGACAGGGGTCGTCCACGACCTCCGGGCCCGGCACGTGGCCCGCTCCCGGCGTGGGGGCTCGTCACTCCACGAGCTCGTACGGTCGGTGAGCACGGGCGGCGGCGAGCGCCTCGGCCCACCAGTCGAGCTGGCGCAGCATCCTCGAGGCAGCCGCCTCCGCACGCTCCGGCCGACGCAGCGTCCCGCTGTCGTCGAACGCCTCGTGAACTCGAGGAATCGCCACCCCGGTCTGCATCGTCACGACGTGGAGCTCGGCGAAGACGGCGCGCAGCTGTTCCACCGCCCGCAGGCCGCCCGAGCTGCCGCCGTAGGAGACGAACCCGACCGGCTTGGCGAACCACTCGCGGTACGCCGTGTCGACCGCCGTCTTGAGCGCACCCGGATAGCCGTGGTTGTACTCGGGGGTCACCACGACGACGGCGTCCGCCTGCTCGATCCTCTTGCCGAACAGCTCGCTGTCGTCACCCCCGGTCAGAGCCGCCGGAAGGTCGAGCTCCGCCAGGTCGATGACGTCGACCGCTCGCGCACCGTGGTCGTCCAGCCTCTCCAGGAACCATCGCGCCACCACCGGGCCGATGCGGTCCGCCCGGACGCTGCCGACGACGACGGCGACGCCGTACGGGTCAGCCACGAGAGCCTGCCGACAGCGTCAGGAGCAGCGACCGCATCTCGTCCGCCGACAGCCGGAGCCCGAACTCCGTGGACAGGACGGCGGCGACCTCCCCGTCGTCCAGCACCGTGCTCTGCGTCGGCTGCCCCGGCACGTCCACGGAGAGGTTCCTCCCGCTCAGGCTCCGGATGCAGGAGTCGTCCTTGCGCAGCACGATGCTCTGCTGGACGAACGGCGAGGCAGGGTTGGTCGACGTGTTGTAGCTGGCCACCGCCACGTCCACGAGGTACTGCGGCTCCTCGGTGAAGGTCATCAGGGTCTTCCGCTCTCCGCCGGCCTCCTCGTGCAGACGCCACGCGCCGTCGTCGCCCAGCACGAGCCGATAGGTCCATGGCCCCTGACGCAGCGGCTCCCCCTCGACGAGCAGCAGCGGTCCCAGCAGCCCGGAACCGAACCCGACGTCGGCGAGCCAGAGATCGTCGCCGACCCCGACGCGGAGCACGAGGTGCGACCGTGGACGAGGGTGCTCGACCGGGTCACCCGTGCGCGCGAGCAGCCGGTCCACGGAGAACCCGATCCGCTGCAGGACGGCACCGAAGAGCACACCGTGCTCGTAGCAGTAGCCGCCGCGGCGACGGGTGACCAGCTTGTCCTGGACGTCGGACAGGTCGACCGAGATCTTCCGCCCCAGCACGACGTCGAGATTCTCGAACGGGATGCTCGCGACGTGCGCCCGATGGAGCGCGCCGAGCGTCTCCGCGCTGACGTCCGGACGCTCGTCGTAGCCGATGCGACGCAGATAGGCGTCCACGTCGAGCTCGGCGATCTGCCACTCGGTCGCGGCGGACGCCGGGCTCTGTCCTGCACGGGTGGGCACGTTCACTGGCCTTCCTGTCGGTGGGGTGCGGGGCCGCTGCTCGACCGCACGACGAGCTCGGTGGGCAGGAGCACCTGGTTCTGGGTGCCGACGTGGCCGAGAGCGATCCGTCCCATCAGCCGGCCCTTCGTCCGGATCGGTTGCCGCACCGTCGTCAGGCCCGCGGCAGCAGCCGTCGCGATGTCGTCGAAGCCCGTCACGGTGAGGTCTCGTCCCACCGTCCGGCCGCTCTCGCGGACGGTGTCGAGGACGGCGAGCGCCAGAGCGTCGCTGTCCGCGGCGATCGCGGTCGGCCGTCGGGGTCCCGCGAGGATCGCCTCGGCCGCGGCCCGGCCCGACGTGGTGTCGTTGCGGCCCCCGCTGTACACCTGGACGCGCGCCGACGCACCCAGCCCTTCTCGGATGCCGAGCAGTCGGTCGCGCGAGTAGGGGTAGAGCGACGCGTCGTCGCCGACGGGCCGACCGGGCGGTGCAGGTGACGCGACGACGACGGCGACGTCACGGTGTCCGTGCTCCGCGAGGTGCGCCCCGACGGATCGGCCGGCGCCGTGGTCGTCGATCGCGACCCAGGGCCCGGCGCTGTTCGCCCGAGAACGGACGAGAGGGAGCCCCCTGCTGTCCAGGACCCGCACTGCCGGGTGGTCCTCGGGGAGCCCGTCGGCGATCGCCCCGTCGATCACGGCACGGTTCACGGCGTCGACGGAGTCGCGGCTCCCCGCGCCGCGCCACGCACCGTGCGCCCCCGACGGGATGAGCACCATGCTGGCGCCGTCGTGCGTCAGCGACTCGGCGATCCCGCCGAGGAGCTCGACCACGTACGGGTCCGAGAAGGCGTAGGCGAGGTCCACCGTGAGGATCACGCCCACCGCACCCGCGTGCCCGGTGCGGAGCGTGCGCGCCGCGGCGTCCGGGCCGGCGTAGCCGAGCTCTCGCGCGGCGGCGAGGACCTTCGACCGCGCGTCGGCGGAGAGCCGGTCGGGCCGGCTGAACGCGTACGACGCCGTCGCGACCGACACCCCGGCGGCTGCGGCGACCGCCTTCAGGGTCGTGCGTGACGCCATGCTCACCCCCGTGTTAATCGATTAGCAGCATCGTCGCCGACTCCGCACCGCCGTGTCAAGGACGGCGACGGTGCTGGTCAGGCCATGTAGGTCGAGGCCATCACCTTGTCCGGGGTGAGGCGCAGGACGACGCGCTCGGGGTTGTGGTCGAGCGGGCGGTACCGGCGGGCGTAGCGCGCGACGGCGTCCGCCACCTCGTCCTCGTCCTCGACGACCTCGATGGTGCCCTCGAGCGTGAGCCACCGCCCGCCGTCGACCTGGCACACCGCGGCGCGGGGCGCGCCGCCGCCCGCCCCCGGCAGGCGCGCGTTGCGGGCCTTGACCGACGCGCGGTTCGTCGTGATGCGGAGCACGCCCGCGTCGGGGTCCCACGTGAAGGCGACGGGGACGACGTGCGGCGTGCCGTCGGCGCGCAGCGTGGTGAGGGTCGCCAGGTGGCGTTCGGTGACGAAGACGAGCTGTTCCGGGTTGAGGCGCATCACGCCGTCGAGCCTACGGGCTCCGGCGCCGGACGCGGCCGGCGCCCGGTCCCCGGACGACCCCTGCACGCGTGCGGCGTCAGGCGCCGAACCCGAAGGTCATGACGGGCGGCACGGGGCCGGCAGCGAGCGCCCGCAGGACGTGCAGCTCGTGCGGGACGACGGGGTCCGGCAGATCGTCGAGGCCGAACCATCGCAGGTCGGCCGCCTTGTCCCGCTCCAGGAGCACGGCCTCGCCGACCCACTCCGTGGCCGTGAAGAAGAAGTCGACACGTTGCTCGAGCGCCGGACCGCCCGGCTCGCCGCGGTGCAGGGCGGTGAGCGGACGCAGGTCGGCGGGGTCGATCTCGACACCCAGCTCCTCGCGCGCCTCGCGCACCGCCGCCGCCACGACCGACTCGCCCGGCTCGACGTGCCCGGCCGCCGCCGCGGCCCAGAACCCGTCGCGGTACCCGGTGCCCTGCCGAAGCTGGAGCAGCACCTCGCCGCCGCGGCGCAGCAGCACGTAGGCCGCGGGCACGACCCGGAACCGGTGCGACGCCGAGCCGTCGTCCCACGACGCGCGCCCGGCACCGGCGACCGCCTCGGTCATCCGCGTCAGCCGACCAGGCACGACGGCCCGAGCAGGGCCTTGAGGTCGCCGAACAGCGCCGGCGACTTCTCGACGCGCAGCCCGTCGCCCGCGCGGACGACCGTCGTCTTGCCAGGTTCCAGCACCTGGACGTGGACCTCGGCCGAGCCGGGGTGCGTCGCGAGCACCTCGCGCAGCCGCACGATGATCGGCTCCACGCAGCGCGTGTGGGACACCTTCACGGCGAGCGGCGACTCCGCGCCCACGGTGATGTCGGGCAGCGACACCTCCATGGCCTGGAGCTGCATCGTGTCGTCGCGACGGCGCACGCGCCCGCGCAGCACGACCACCTGGTCCTCGGCGAGGATCGTCGAGTAGGCGAGGTACGTCTCGCCGAAGAACATGACCTCCACGGCGCCCTCGAGGTCCTCGATGGTCACCGCCGCCCACGGGTTGCCGTTCTTGCTCATCTTGCGCTGGAGCGACGTGACCAGGCCCGCGATCACCACGGTCGACCCGTCCGGGCGGCCCTCGTCGGCGAGCAGGTTCGCGATGCCGGTGTCGGCCGCCCGCGTGAGCACGTGCTCCAGGCCCGAGAGCGGGTGGTCGGACACGTAGAGCCCGAGCATCTCGCGCTCGAACGCGAGCCGCTGCTTCTTGTCCCAGTCCGGGAGGTCGGGCACGTCGACCGAGAACGACATCCCGTCCTCGGCGTCGCCACCGAAGTCGGCGAACAGGTCGAACTGTCCCTCGGCCTCCTTGCGCTTGACGCTGATGACCGAGTCGACCGCCTGCTCGTGCACGACGAGCAGCGCGCGCCGGGGGTGACCGAGGGAGTCGAACGCGCCCGCCTTGATGAGCGACTCGATGGTGCGCTTGTTGCAGACGACGGCCGGCACCTTGTCGAGGAAGTCGGTGAACGACGTGAACGCGCCCTTCTCCTCGCGCGTGCGGATGATCGCGTCGACCACGTTCGCGCCGACGTTCCGCACGCCCGTGAGGCCGAAGCGGATGTCGTTGCCGACGGCCGTGAACTTCGCCGCCGAGTCGTTCACGTCGGGCGGAAGCACCGTGATGTGCATGCGCCGGCACTCGTTGAGGTACAGGGCGAGCTTGTCCTTGTCGTCCCGCACGCTCTGCAGGAGCGCCGCCATGTACTCGGTCGGGTAGTTCGCCTTGAGGAACGCCGTCCAGTACGCGACGAGGCCGTAGCCCGCCGAGTGCGCCTTGTTGAACGCGTAGCCCGCGAACGGGACGAGCGTGTCCCACACGGCCTGGATCGCGCCGTCGGAGTACCCGCGCTCGCGGCAGCCGGCCTGGAAGGGCACGAACTCCTTGTCGAGGATCTCCTTCTTCTTCTTGCCCATCGCACGCCGCAGCAGGTCGGCCTGGCCGAGCGAGTACCCGGCGAGGATCTGCGCGGCGCGCTGCACCTGCTCCTGGTAGACGATGAGCCCGTAGGTCTCGTCCAGGATCTCCGCGAGCGGCTTCTCGAGCTCCGGGTGGATCGGCTCGATCTTCTGCAGGCCGTTCTTGCGCAGCGCGTAGTTCGTGTGCGAGTTCATGCCCATGGGGCCCGGGCGGTACAGCGCGATGACGGCCGAGAGGTCGTCGAACTTGTCCGGCTTCATCTGCCGCAGCAGCGCGCGCATCGGCCCGCCGTCGAGCTGGAACACGCCGAGGGTGTCACCACGCGCCAGCAGGTCGTAGGACGCCTTGTCGTCGAGCGTGAGCGACTCGATCTCGATCGGGTCCTTGCCGTTCATCTCGATGTTCTCGAGCGCGTCGTCGAGGATCGTCAGGTTGCGCAGCCCGAGGAAGTCCATCTTGATGAGCCCGAGGCCCTCGGACGTCGGGTAGTCGAACTGCGTGATGACCGCGCCGTCCTGCGGGCGGCGCATGATCGGGATGATGTCGATGAGCGGGTCGCTCGACATGATGACGCCCGCCGCGTGCACGCCCCACTGCCGCTTCAGGCCCTCGATGCCGCGCGCGAGCTCGACGACGCGCTGCGCCTCGGGGTCGGTGTCGTGGAGCTGACGGAACTCCGCCGCCTCGGGGTAGCGCTCGTGCTTCGGGTCGAAGATCCCGGACAGCGGGATGTCCTTGCCCATGACCGCGGGCGGCATCGCCTTGGTGAGCTTCTCGCCCATCGCGAAGGGGAAGCCCAGGAGGCGGGCGGAGTCCTTGAGGGCCTGCTTCGCCTTGATCGTGCCGTAGGTGACGATCTGGGCGACGCGGTCGTCCCCGTACTTCTCCGTGACGTACCGGATGACCTCCCCGCGCCGACGCTCGTCGAAGTCGACGTCGACGTCGGGCATCGACACGCGCTCGGGGTTGAGGAACCGCTCGAAGATCAGGCCGTGCTCGAGCGGGTCGAGCTCGGTGATGCCCATGAGATAGGAGGCCATCGACCCGGCGGCCGAGCCACGGCCCGGCCCGACCCGGATCCCCTGCGCCTTGGCCCAGTTGATGAAGTCGGCGACCACGAGGAAGTACCCCGGGAAGCCCATCTGGATGATGACCTCGGTCTCGTACTGCGCCTGCTTGCGCGACGCGTCCGGGATCCCGTTCGGGTACCGCCGGTGCAGCCCCCGCTCGATCTCCTTGACGAACCAGCTCGTCTCGTCCTCGCCGTCGGGGACCGGGAAGCGCGGCATGTAGTTCGCCTTGGTGTCGAACGACACCTCGCACTGCTCGGCGATGAGCAGCGTGTTGTCGCACGCCTCGGGAAGCTCGGCGAACACGCGGCGCATCTCGGCCGCCGACTTCACGTAGTAGCCGGTCCCGTCGAACTTGAACCGGTCCGGGTCGTCGAGCGTGGAGCCGGAGTTGATCGCGAGCAGCGCCTCCTGGCTCGACGCGTCGTCCTCGCGCACGTAGTGCAGGTCGTTCGTCGCGACGAGCCGCGCGCCGATCGTCTCCGCGAGGCGCAGCAGGTCCTGGGTGACCCGGGTCTCGATGTCGAGCCCGTGGTCCATGAGCTCGACGTAGAAATTCTCGCGCCCGAACACGTCCTGGAGCTCGCCCGCGGTCCGCACCGCCTCGTCCCACTGGCCGAGGCGCAGGCGGGTCTGGATCTCCCCCGACGGGCAGCCGCTCGTCGCGATCAGGCCCTTGCCGTAGGTCTGGAGGAGGTCGCGGTCCATGCGGGGCCACTTGCCCATCTGGCCGTCCAGCGACGCCAGCGACGACGCCCGGAACAGGTTGTGCAGGCCCTCGTTGTCCTTGGCGAGGAGCGTCATGTGCGTGTACGCGCCGCGCGCAGAGACGTCGTCGGACTCCTGACCCTGCTGGCCGAACCGCACGCGCGTCTGGTCGAACCGGCTCGTCCCCGGCGTGATGTACGCCTCGACGCCGATGATCGGCTTGATGCCCTTGGCCTGTGCGCGCGACCAGAACTCGAAGGCCCCGAACACGTACCCGTGGTCCGTCGTCGCGATCGCCTTCTGGCCGAGCCGCTCGACCTCGTCGAACAGGTCGCCGATCCGCGCCGCGCCGTCCAGCATCGAGTACTCGGTGTGGACGTGGAGGTGGACGAAGTCCTCAGCGGCGGTCGGCATGCACCGATCTTAGGCGCGCACCACCGACACTCCAGCGACGTCGCGGCGGGTCGTGCGCCATGTCACGCGGCGGACGCCCGGACCCCGGAGGACCGGGCCTCAGACGTCGGTCGCGAGGATCTTCGCGGCGTCGCGGTGGTCGATCCCCGCGTCGAGATAGACGGGACCGGAGACCGTGTATCCGAGCCGCTCGTAGAAGCCGACCGCCTGGACCTGGGCGGAGAGCAGGACGCGCACGACGCGCCGCCCGTCGGTGCCCGACGCCGCGTGCTCGGCGAGCGCGACCTGCTCCAGCGCGCGCATCACCGCGGCGCCCGCGCCGGTGCCGCGCGCGGACGCGGCCACCGCGACCCGGCCGACGTGGACCTCGCCCGGGTGCGCCGGGTCGGTGAGGAGCCGCCCCGTGCCGACGACCACGCCCTCCCGCTCGCGGTCGCGCACGAGGACGTGCGTCGTCGTCGGCGCGGTGTCGAGGTCGTCGATCTCCTCCTCGACGGGCACGCCCTGCTCGTCGACGAACACCGCGAGCCGCAGCGCGTGCGCCGCGGCCAGCCCGACGTCGTCGACCACCCGCTCGACGACCAGCCGCGCCGTGCCGGCGCTCTCGGCTCCGGCGGCCGCGCCGAAACTCACGCGTAAGCCCCGCGCAGCACCTCGAGCGCGTGCGCGAGGTCCTCCGGGTACTCGCTCGTCAGCTCGAGCCACTGCCCGGTCGTCGGGTGCTCGAACCCGAGGCGCACCGCGTGGAGCCACTGCCGCGTCAGGGCCACGCGCGAGGCGAGGACCGGGTCGGCCCCGTAGGTGAGGTCGCCGACGCACGGGTGGCGCAGCGCCGAGAAGTGCACGCGGATCTGGTGCGTGCGCCCCGTCTCGAGGTGCACCTCGACGAGCGACGCGGCGGGCAGCATCTCCTGGACCTCGTAGTGCGTGACCGACGGCTTGCCCTCCGCGGTGACCGCGAACTTCCAGTCGGCGCTGGGGTGCCGCCCGATGGGCGCGTCGATCGTCCCCGTGGTCGGCTCGGGGTGCCCCTGGACGAGCGCGTGGTAGACCTTCTCGACCGTGCGCTCCTTGAAGGCACGCTTGAGCGCCGTGTACGCGACCTCGCTCTTCGCGACGACCATGAGGCCCGAGGTCCCGACGTCGAGGCGGTGCACGATGCCCTGGCGCTCCGCCGCGCCCGACGTGGAGATGCGGTACCCCGCAGCGGCGAGGGCGCCGACGACGGTCGGGCCGGTCCACCCCGGCGAGGGGTGCGCCGCGACGCCGACGGGCTTGTCGACCACCACGACGTCGTCGTCGTCGTGCACGATGCCCATGCCCGGCACCGGCTCGGCGACGACCTCCACGGCCGCCGGCGCGGCATCGGGCACGTCGACCTCGAGCCACCCGCCGGGGACGAGCCGGTCGGACTTGCCGACCTCCCGGCCGTCGAGGCGGACCGCCCCGTCCGCGGCGAGCTCCGCCGCCCGCGTGCGGGAGAGCCCCAGGAGCCGCGCCAGCCCGGCGTCGACCCGCTCGCCCGCGAGGCCGTCCGGGACCGGGAGCGCGCGGAGGCTCACTGCTCCTCCTCGCCGTCGGCACGCGCCGTCGTCGGGCCCTGCGCGTCCGCCTCGTCCTTCTCGTCCGCGCCGTGGCGCGTCCCGTCGAGCCCGATCCCGAGGACCGACAGCGCCGCGATCATCACCGCGGCGCCGACGATCGCGATGTCCGCGACGTTGCCGACGAACCAGTTCGCGTACGCGATGAAGTCGACGACGTGGCCCCGCGCGAAGCCCGGCTCCCGGAAGAACCGGTCCACGAGGTTCCCCAGCGCCCCACCCAGCAGCAGCCCGAGCGCGACGGCCCACGCGCGGGAGCCGATCCGGCTCACCATGCGCACGATGACGACCACCACGGCCACGACGACGATCGTCAGGACCCAGGTCATCCCCGTCGCGATGGACAGCGCCGCGCCGGGGTTGTAGATGAGCCGGAGCCCCAGCAAGGACCCCACGAGCGGGATCGTGTCGTCGCCGAGCGTCAGGCTCGACTCGGCCCACCACTTGGTGAGCTGGTCGAGCACGAGGACGAGGGCGGCGAGGACGACCGTCCAGACGACGAGCACGCGCCGCGGACCGCGACCGGCGGTGGTCGCGGCGGTGCCGGACGCGGTGGACACAGCGCCGTTCTCAGCGCCGGTCTCGGTGCCGGGACCTGCGTCGGTCACGGCGTCGGCGGGGTCGGTGGGCTCGGGGCGCGCGGAGGTGGACATCGGCGGCAAGTCTGCCACGTCGGCACCGGCCTCCGCGCGGACCCCACCCGACCGCTCGGGCGCGCGGCGCTCAGCGCCGCTCGGCGCGCTGCTTCGCCTCGACCGAGAGGTTCGCCCGCGGGAACGCCTGGAGGCGTGCCTTGCCGATCGGCAGCCCGGTCTCCTCGCAGGTCGCGTACGTGCCCGCCGCGATGCGGTCGAGGGCGTGCGACGTCTGCGCGAGGAGGTCGCGCACATTGTTGACGAGGGTCAGCTCCTGCTCGCGCTCCAGGGCGCTCGAGCCGGAGTCCGCCTGGTCGTCGCCGGCCCCGTCGCCGGAGTGGCGCAGGAGGTTCGAGAGCTCCTCGTCGGCGGAGGCGAGCTCCCCCTCCAGGCGCTCCTTCTCCGAGAGGAGCTCGGCGGCGAGCTCCTCGGCCTCCCGCAGGGTCCAGGGGTCCTCCCCGTCGCGCACGGGGAAGGACTTGACGTCCTTCGCGAGGTTCGGGAATCGGTCGCGCACGGCCGTGCGGGCCGCGGTGGTGAGCTTGGTCATGTCGCCCCTCCAAGTTCGAGTCACGCGAGAGTAGACGCAGCGGCCGGTACGCACAACACACCACGCCGGGCCGCCGAGGCGGAAAGACGCAGGTGCGAGGCGTACCGGCCGCTGCCGGACGGTCGACGCAGGTGCTAGATGCCGGGAGCGAGGTCGCTCGTACGGCTCGCCCCGCCGACGTTGCTGCGCGGCGGGAGGGCGCTGCCCCGGTTGTCCAGGTCGCCCAGCAGGTTCTGCAGGTAGCTCTTGAGGCGCGTGCGGTAGTCGCGCTCGAAGATGCGCAGCTCGTCGATCTTGCGCTCGAGGAGCGAGCGCTCCTGCTCGAGCTGCGACAGCGTGCGGTGCGAGGTCTCCTCGGCCTCGCGCACGATGCGCGTGCCCTCCTCCTTCGCCTCCGCGATGAGCCGGTCACCCTCCTCCTGGCCCGAGCGCACGTAGTCGTCGTGCAGCTTCTGGGCGAGCTGGAGCATGCCGGTCGCCGACTCGGGCTCGGCGCCGTTCTTCGCGACGACGGCCTGCGAGATCGGCGCCACCGGGGCGGGCTCCGGCTCGGGCGCCTTGGGCGCCTCCACGACGGCGGGCTGCACCGCAGCGCTGGACGCGTCGGCCCGGCTGAGCTCGGCGATACGACGCTCCGCGGCAGCGAGCTTCGACTTGAGGTCCTCGTTCTCCTCCTGCACGGAGTTGAGGGTCCTCACCACCTCGTCCAAGAAGTCGTCGACCTCTTCGACGTCGTACCCCTCGCGGAACTTCGTCGCCGAGAACTTCTTGTTCAGGATGTCCTCTGCAGTGAGCAGTGCCATCGGTTCACCTCATAGCGTTTGCGTGTCGGTCCGGGCGACCTCGCGATCACCAGAGTCCAAAGTAGCGGAGATTGCCCGGAGGGGCCGGGAGCGGCCGTGCGTTCGCGCGCCGCGCGCCCGTGTGGATGACGTGACGGTGTGGCGTCGGGGCGGTCACGGTCGGGGCGAACCGGACGTAGCGAACCGTCGCGGCCGGCCCACCGAGGCACGACCCGTGACGTGCGTCTCAGAGCGACGACACGATCTGCGCCGCGATCGTCACCGCGAAGAAGAGGATGATGAACGCCAGGTCGAGGCGCACCTGCCCCAGCGAGAGCGGCGGGATGAGACGGCGCAGCGCGCGCAGCGGCGGGTCCGTCGCCGAGTAGATCACCTCGGCGAGCACGAGCATCACGCCTCGTGGCCGCCAGTCGCGCGCGAAGAACTGCACCCAGTCGAACACGAGCCGACCGATGAGCAGCAGCAGGTAGAGCCAGAGCAGGAATCCGACGATCCCTGTGATGAGGTCCCAGATCACGGGTCAACTGTGCCAGACGCGCGTCCCGCGGCCGGGCACGGGACACGCGCGCCGCGAGGCGGACAGCAGGAGAGGGACGGACGTGTCGACACGTCCGTCCCTCCGTCTGCCGTGCGCGGGGCGCGTGCTCGGCGGGCGCTGCGCGCCCCGCACGTCGTCAGCTCTGGTTGTAGAACCCGGCGCGCCCCGGAGCCGGCGCCGCGGCCTGCTCCTCGCCGGTGATCTCCACGTGCTCGGGCGAGAGGAGGAACACCTTGTTGGTGACGCGCTCGATCGCGCCGTGGAGCCCGAAGATCAGACCGGCGGAGAAGTCGACCAGGCGCTTCGCGTCCGCGTCGTCCATGTCCGACAGGTTCATGATCACGGGCGTCCCTCCGCGGAACGCCTCCCCGATCACGCGCGCGTCGTTGTACGACCGCGGGTGGACCGTCGTGATCCGGCGCAGCTCGGCGGCCGACATGCTCGTCTGCGGCACCTCGCGCGGTCCGAGCGCGCGGTGCAGCGGCGTCACCTGGGCCTGGTAGTCGTGCGACACGTCCGCCCCCGTCTCGTCGAGCTCGTCGACGTACTCGTCCTGCTCGTCCTCGCCGCGATCATCAGCGAGGCCCAGATACAGCATGGTCTTGCGCAGCGCTCCCGCCATGGGCCTTGCTCCGTCCTCGATCGATCCGTCGGTCCACCGGCCGTCGGACCGGTGCGTTCACGCTAACCGAGGGCGTCGGACGATCCCGGGACGACACGCCCGGCGTCCTCAACCTCACCCGGAGGTCGAGGACGGGGCCCTCACACGCGGGAGAGCGCGACCAGACCGGCGAAGCGACCTGTCGTCGTCCCGCCGCGCGCCGCGCGCCGGTGCGAGAAGAACCGGTCGTCCTCGATCGTGCACGCGTCGACGTGCACGACGTCCTCGACCCCCGCGGCGACGAGGTCGGCCACCACGCCGGCCGGCAGGTCGAGCGCGGGGGTGCCCCACGACGTCGTGGACCGTGTGGCCGGCCGAGCGAGCGCGACGTCGTCGCGCATCGTCGCGGGGACCTCGTAGCACCGGCCGCACGCGCTCGGCCCGACGGCGGCCCGGACGTCCCTGACGCGCGCGCCCGCGGCGCGCATCGCCTCGAGGACCGCCGGGACGACGCCGTGCGCGAGCCCGCGCCGTCCGGCGTGGGCGACCCCGACGACACCCGCGTCGGCGTCCGCGAGGAGCACGGGCACACAGTCGGCCACGAGCACGCCGAGCCCCACGCCCGGTGCGGTCGCGACCATCGCGTCGGCCTCGCCCACGGAGTCGACGGGCGTGCCGTCCGCGTCCCGGGGCGGGGAGCCCAGCCGCACGACGTCCGTGCCGTGCACCTGGGAGGCGAAGGCGACCGGCGCACCGAGCCACGCGGCGGCGCGGGCACGGTTGCCCCGGACGCGCGACGCGTCGTCGGTCACGTTGAGGCCGAGGTTGAGCGAGTCCCACGGTTCCGGCGAGACTCCGCCCGTGCGGGTCGTGAACCCGGCGCGCACGCCGGGACCGAGGTCGACCGCGAGCACGACGGGAGGGGCGGCGTCGAGGACGCCGCCCCTCCCGTCGGTCGCAGGTCGGGTGCTCATCGGGCCCGGTCCTGGGTCAGCACCGGGTCACTTGAGGAAGTCGGGGACGTCGAGCTCCTCGACCTTGCGGCGCGCGGGCTCCTCGTCGAAGATCCGCGGCGGCACCTCGACGCCCGCGTTCTGGCCGCCCGGCACGGCGTCGGCGTTCTGGTTCGCCGCGTCGCCCGAGCCGACCACCGTGAACGTCGGGGCGGGCGTCGGCTGGACCGGCACCGGGCCGGAGCCGCCGTCGAGCGTGACGGGCACGTCGTCGGCCTCCGGCTGGATCGGCACCACCGGACGGGGCAGCGTGTGCGCACCGGTCGTCGGGGCCGGCGCCGGGGGCACCGGGCGCGCGGCCGGGACGACCGGGATCGCGCTCGTCGCCGGGCGCTGCGCCCCGGCCACCTGGCCGAGCGCGCGCGCGTCGCCACGGACCTGCGGCGCGCCGCCGTCGAAGCCCGCGGCGATGACGGTGACGCGCACCTCGTCGCCGAGGGCGTCGTCGATCACGGCGCCGAAGATGATGTTCGCCTCGGTGTGGGCGGCCTCGTGGACGAGGCGCGCCGCCTCGTTGATCTCGAAGAGCCCGAGGTCGGAGCCGCCCTGGATCGACAGGAGGACGCCGTGCGCGCCGTCGATGCTGGCCTCCAGGAGCGGCGACGAGATCGCCATCTCGGCGGCCTGGACCGCGCGGTCGTCGCCCCGCGCGTTGCCGATGCCCATGAGGGCGCTGCCCGCCCCCTGCATGACCGACTTCACGTCGGCGAAGTCGAGGTTGATGAGGCCCGGCGTCGTGATGAGGTCCGTGATGCCCTGCACACCGGAGAGCAGCACCTGGTCCGCCTGGTGGAAGGCCTGGAGCGCGCTGACGTTGCGGTCGGACATCGACAGGAGGCGGTCGTTGGGGATGACGATGAGGGTGTCGACCTCGTTGCGCAGGTTCTCGATGCCCTGGTCCGCCTGGACCGAGCGGCGACGACCCTCGAACGTGAACGGCCGGGTCACGACACCCACGGTGAGCGCACCGAGCGAGCGCGCGATCCGCGCGACGACGGGCGCGCCGCCCGTGCCGGTGCCGCCGCCCTCGCCCGCGGTGACGAAGACCATGTCCGCGCCGCGCAGCACGTCCTCGATCTCCTCGGCGTGGTCCTCGGCGGCCTTCTTGCCGACCTCGGGGTCCGCGCCGGCGCCGAGGCCGCGCGTCAGCTCGCGGCCGACGTCGAGCTTGACGTCGGCGTCCGACATGAGGAGCGCCTGCGCGTCCGTGTTGATGGCGATGAACTCGACGCCCTTGAGGCCGACCTCGATCATCCGGTTGACGGCGTTCACGCCCCCACCGCCGATGCCGACCACCTTGATCACTGCTAGGTAGTTCTGCGGAGTTGCCACGTCAATGCCTCTCGATCGGTCAGCCCTGAACCTTCACCCTCAACTAGAGGGTTATAGTTATGTCAGGTCGTTCATGGGTCGACCGTAGGTGTCGACGTGCCCATCATCAACGACCGCCTCGCGCGTGTCGGCGATCCCCGGTCGGGACACCACCGTGCGGGTCACCGCGTCACCGGCATCGTGGGTGCCGAGACGTCGTAGAGCGTCACGCCCGCGTTCTCCGGCACCGCCCGCAGCGTCTGCAGGACGCGGACCTTGAGCGCCGCCTCCTCCGCGCTCCCCCACTCGACCACGACGCCGTCGCGCAGGGTCATCCGGACGGCGTCCCGCGTCGGGGCCGAGACCTCGGCGACCTGCGCGTGGAGGTCGGCCGGCAGCGCGTTGAGGAGCACGAGCGCCGCGTCGAGCGCCTTGGCCCCGCGGTCGTCGAGCGGGGCGTCGATCTCCGGCAGGCCGTCGGGGACGGCGGGGTCCGTCCGCACGTGCACGCCGTCCGCGTCGAGCAGCGCGAACCCCCCGTCCACCGGGACCGCGACCACGGGCTCGCGCGACTCGAGCCGCACGGTCAGCCCGGCCGGCCAGGCGCGGCGGATCTCGACGTCGCGGACGCCGTTGAGGGCCAGGACCTGTTCGCGCAGCGCGACCGTGTCCAGCCGCGGCAGCGGCACCCCGGCGGACTCCGCGACCACGGCCTCGACCTGGGCCGGGTCGATCACGGTGCCCTCCCCCGAGATCGTCACGTCCTCCGGGTCCAGCCCGAGCACCGAGGAGAAGAACGCGAGCCACACGAGCGCGGCCGCCACGAGGGCGCCCGAGACCCACCCCAGCACGCGGGTGCGCACCCGGTGCCGGCGCATCGCGTCGCGCTCGGCCAGCCGCTCGGTCATCCCGTGCGACACCACGCCGACCGGCGCCGTCGGCGTCCCGCGCGGGGCGGTCGGCGTCCGCGCGGGACCCCGCGCCCGCCCTCGGACGCTCTGCGGTCCCGTCGCGGGCCCGCCCGCCCGGGCGCGCTCGGTGGTCGACGGCACGAGCTCGCGCCCGGCGGAGGTCACGCGGCGGACGGGCCGTGTGGGCGTCTCCTCGGCCGGTGCCCGGGTGACCGGCTTCGGCGTCCCCGACCGTGCCGGGGCCGCGGGCCGCGCCGCGCGCTCCCCCGCCCCCGACCGGTCCGGTCGGGGTGCGGCGGGTCGGGGCCGGGGCGGCGGGCGCATCAGGCCGCGCCCCCTCCGGGAGCCCCGGCGCCGGCGGTCCGCTCGGCGATCCGCGCGAGGACCACCGCGCCCAGCTCCGTCACGTCGCCGGCTCCGACCGTGAGGACGAGGTCCCCCGGCCGCGCGGCGTCCGCGACGCGGCGCGCGGCCTCGACCCGGTCCTCGACGGCCGCCACCACCACGCCGGGAGCGTCCATCAGGTCCGTGATCGTGCGTGGTCCCACGGCCGGGTCGGGATCCTCCCGCGCCGCGTAGATCCCGGTGACCACGACCTCGTCCGCGGAGCCCAGCGCCTGCGCGAACTCGCGCGCGAACGTCGCGGTGCGCGAGTAGAGGTGCGGCTGGAAGAGCACGAGCACCCGGCCCCCCGCGGCGACGGGCCGCGCGGCGGCCAGCAGCGCCGCGACCTCCGTCGGGTGGTGCGCGTAGTCGTCGACGACCCGCACCCCTCCCACCTCGCCGCGCGCCTCGAACCGGCGTCCCGTGCCGAGGAAGCCGTGCGCCGCGGCGACCGCCGCCGCCGGTTCCACGCCGAGCACGACCGCCGTCACGACCGCCGCCGTGGCGTTCAGCGCGTTGTGGTGGCCCGGCACGCGCAGCCGCAGGGCGAGCCCGTCGAGCGTGGCACCCCCGACGGCCCCCGCCAGCGACGCCCGCACGCCCGCGCGCCCGTCGTCGGTGGTCGGTCGCACGTCCGACACGCGCACGTCGGCGTCGTCGGCCGCGCCGTAGGTGACGACCGCGCCCCCGCCCTCGGCGTGGGCGGCCGCGAGCGCCCGCGCCCCGGCGTCGTCGGCGCACGCGACGAGCGTCCCGCCCGGGACGATCCGCGCCGCGAAGTCGACGAACGCCTGCTCGAACGCCGCGCGCGACCCGTAGTGGTCGAGGTGGTCCGGCTCCACGTTCGTCACGACCGCGACGTCGGGCGCGTAGTTGAGGAACGAGCCGTCGGACTCGTCGGCCTCGGCCACGAGGACGTCGGACCCGAGGTGGCCCCCGGCGACGGGACCGTCGGCGGTGAGCACCGTGCCGCCGATCGCGAACGACGGGTCGAGGCCCGCGCCGCGTAGGACCGTCGCGATCATCGCGGACGTCGTCGTCTTGCCGTGCGCGCCGGCGACCGCGACCGAGCGTCCGTGGGCCATGAGGGACGCGAGCGCCTGCGAGCGGTGCAGCACGCGCAGCCCCGCGGCACGCGCGGCGGCGAGCTCCGGGTTCGACGCGCGGACCGCGCTCGAGACCACGACCGTGTCCGCGCCCGCGACGTGGGCCGCGTCGTGCCCCGCCCAGACCTGGAGGCCGTCGGACCGCAGGGCGTCCAGCGTCTCGCTCTCGCGCGCGTCCGAGCCCTGGACCCGGACGCCGTGGGCGGCGAGGAGCCGGGCGATCACCGACATGCCCGCACCCCCGACCCCGACGAGGTGGACGGTGCCGAGCTCCTCGAGCGGGACCGGGGAGGCTGCGCCGTGGTTCGTCACGAGCGCGCCCTGGTCGGGCCGGCGGCGACCGCCTCGGCGACGAGGTCGGCGACGCGCGCCGCGCCGTCGCGCACCCCCGCACCGGCCGCCGCGCTCGTCATCGCGTCGAGGCGCCCCGGGTCGCCGAGCAGCGCCGGGACCTCGCGCGCGACCCAGGCCGCGTCGAGCTGCGCGTCGTCGACGAGCAGGCCGCCGCCCGCGGCGACCACCGGGCCCGCGTTGAGCCGCTGCTCGCCGTTGCCGATCGGCAGGGGGACGTACACGGCGGGGATGCCCAGCGCCGCGAGCTCGCCCACGGTCCCGGCGCCCGCGCGGCACACGACCAGGTCCGCGACGGCGAGCGCGAGCTGCATCTCGGCGAGGTACTCGCGCACGTCGTACCGCGCGCCGGGCCAGGCCGCGACGGCGGCCGTGGCCGCGTCGCGGACGGCCGCGTCCTTGCCCTTGCCCGTCAGGTGGAGGACCTGCGCGCCCGCGCCGAGGAGCGCGTCGGCCGCCCCGGAGACCGCCTCGTTGAGGCTCTGCGCCCCGAGCGACCCGCCCGTGACGACGAGCGTGCGCCGACCCGGGTCGAGCCCGAGCCGCGCCGCGGCGTCCGCGCGCGCGGCCACCGCGTCGGCCGCGCGCGCGGCCACGAGGTCCTGGATCTCGCGGCGCAGCGGCAGGCCCGTCACCACGCCGCCCTTGAGCGGCGTGCCCTCGAACGTCACCCCGACGCGCGCGGCCCACCGGGCACCGAGCCGGTTGGCGAGGCCGGGACGGGCGTTCTGCTCGTGGATCACGACCGGCACGTCGCGGCGGCGTGCCGCGAGGTACGCGGGCGTCGACACGTAGCCGCCGAAGCCGACCACGACGCGTGCGCCCGTCTCGTCGATGACGGCGCCCGCGGCGTCGACCGCCGACTTGAGGCGGCCCGGGAGGTTGACCCACTCGGCGCTCGGCCGCCGCGGGAGGGGGACGCGCGGCACGTGCCGCAGGGGGTAGCCGCGCGCGGGGACGAGGTCGTCCTCCAGCCCGCCCGCGACCCCGAGCGCCGTCACCACCACGCCGGGCTCACGCGCCCGCAGCTCGTCCGCCACCGCCAGGAGCGGGTTCACGTGCCCCGCCGTCCCGCCGCCTGCGAGCACCACCGAACCGATCGTCGTCACGTACCTCGTCGTCCTTCCCTGCGGCGGGTGCCGCGTCCTGGCTGTGGTCTGAAGCTGTGGGCCGCGGGGCCGGGCGTCTCCCGGTCCCGGGACCGGGGGTCATCGCGCCCGGCGCCGGGGCCGGGCCGCCCGGCCGACGACCGCGAGCGAGCGCCGCACGACGCTCCCCCGCGCCGCCAGCGCCTCGGCCGCGCCGGGTTCCGTGCGCGCGAACGAGATGAGCACGCCGAGCGCGGCCATGGTCATGATGAGCGCGGAGCCGCCCGCGGAGACGAGCGGCAGCGGGACGCCGATCACGGGGAGCAGACCGATCACGACGCCGATGTTGATGAAGGCCTGCCCGACGATCCAGCACGCGATCGCGGCGGTCGTGATCTTCACGAACGGGTCCGGGTGCCGCCGGACGATCCGGCTCGTCGCGACGCCGACGATCACGAACAGGCCGAGGACGAGGAGCGTGCCGAAGAGGCCCAGCTCCTCTCCGATCACGGCGAAGATGAAGTCGTTGTGCGCCTCGGGCAGGTAGCTCCACTTCTCGCGGCTCGCCCCGAGCCCGACGCCCGTGAGGCCGCCGGTGCCCAGCGCCCACTGCCCGTGCAGGGACTGGTAGCACTCGCCGAGCGTGTCCGTGCACTCACGGTAGGTGGCCATGATGCGCCCCAGCCGGTCGCCGCCCGACTGGTTGAGGATGAAGACGTAGCCCACGACGAACGCGGCGATACCGGCACCGAGCGCGAGCAGCCGGCCGTCGGCGCCCGACACGAAGAAGGCGCCGGCGACGAGCGCCATGAGCACGAGCGCCGTGCCCAGGTCGTGACCCGCCAGGACGAGCCCGATCACCACCACGGCGACCGGCACGGCGGGGACGAGCACGTGGCGCCACTGCCCGAGCAGGCGCTGCTTGCGACCGAGCACCGCGCCGAGCCACAGCGCGAGCGCGAGCTTCGCGACCTCGGACGGCTGCACGTCGAAGGCGCCCAGGTCGATCCAGTTCGTGTTGCCGTTCACGTTCTTGGCCAGCGGCGTGAAGATGAGGAGCTGCAGCGCCACGGCCGCGACCAGTGCTGGCCAGGCAAGGCGCCTGTACCACGCGACCGGAACCCGCGTGGCGATCAGGAGCACCGGCAGCCCGATGAGGACGAACTGCGCCTGCTTGGCAAACGCGTTGAACGGGGACTTGCCCGCGGCGATCTCCGTGACGGCGGAGCTCGAGAACACCATGACGAGCCCGATGATCGTCAGCAGCGCGGTCGCCCCGACGAGGAGGTAGTAGCTCGTCACGGTGCTGTTCCACTGCCCGAGCCAGGGCCGCTCGGTCGGGGCGGCGGTCGTGCGGGGGCGCGTCCCACGACCGGTCGGCGGCTTCGCCCGGCCCCGTGCCGTCTTCCGACCCGCGCCCGTGCGAGGGGTCGTGCGCGTCGACGGCGCCCCTCGTCCGTTCGCGGTCTGTGTCATGGCCGGGCCGGCCTACCCGTGGTCGGGGCGCAGCGCGCGCGCCGCGTCGGCGAACGCGTCGCCGCGCGCGGCGTACGAGCGGAACTGGTCCATCGACGCACCGGCCGGGGCGAGCAGCACCGTGTCGCCGGCCTGCGCGAGGCGGCGGGCGGAGTCGACGGCGCGGGGCATCACGGTCCCAGTGTCGCCAGGATCGACCCGCACGACCGGGATATCGGGCGCGTGTCGGGCGAGCGCGCCCGCGAACGGCTCCGCGTCCACGCCGATGAGCACCACGGCCCGCAGCCGGTCGGCGCGCGCGGCGACGAGCTCGTCGAACGAGGCGCCCTTCGCGAGGCCGCCCGCGACCCACACGACGCTCCCGGGCGCGAACGACGCCAGCGACGCGGAGGCCGCGTGCGCGTTGGTCGCCTTCGAGTCGTCGACGTAGGCGACGCCGTCGACCGACGCGACCTGCTCGATGCGGTGCGAGCCCGTGCGGAACGCGCGCAGGCCGTCGCGCACGGCCACGGCCGCGACGCCGTGCGCACGGGCCAGGGCCGCCGCGGCGAGGGCGTTCGCCACGACGTGCGCGGGCACGACGCCGTCGGATCCGGCCAGGTGGGCGAGGTCGCCGAGCGTCGCGAGCTCGGCGGCGTGCGTGTGCCGGTCGGGCGCGTCCGCGGGCGCGTGGAACGCGCGGTCCACGAGCACGTCCTCGATGACGCCGAGCTGGCCGCGCGTCGGGGCGCCGAGCGTGAAGCCGACGGCGCGCGCGCCCTCGACCACGTCGGCCTCGCGCACCAGCGCCTCGGTGCGCGGGTCCGCGGCGTTGTACACGCACGCCACCTGCGCGTCCTCGAAGACCCGGCCCTTGTCCGCCGCGTACGCGTCGATCCCGCCGTGCCAGTCGAGGTGGTCGGGGGCCACGTTGAGCACGGCACCCGCCTCGGGCGACGTCGTGCGCGTGAAGTGGAGCTGGAAGCTCGAGAGCTCCACGGCGAGCACGTCGAGCGTGGGGTCGCCCGCCGCCTCGACCACCGGCGTGCCGACGTTGCCCACCGCCGCCGCGCGCAGCCCGGCCGTCCGCAGGATCGTCTCGAGCATCTCGACCGTCGTCGTCTTGCCGTTCGTCCCGGTCACGGCGAGCCAGGGCGCCGGACGCCCGGACGGACCGTCGACGCGCAGGCGCCACGCGAGCTCGACCTCGCTCCACACCGGCACGCCCCGCTCGGCCGCGGCCACGAGGAGCGGGTGGCTCGGCGGCCAGCCCGGCGAGACGATGACGAGGTCGGTCGCCGCGAGGTCGACGTCGGCGGCGGCGCGCAGGTCGGCGTCCTCGGCGCGGTCGTCGAGCGTGACGACGGCGGCGGCCCGCGGCGCGAGGGCGGCCGCGGCGGCCCGGCCCGAGACGCCGAGGCCGGCGACGACCACGCGCGCCGCGTCGAGCGGGACCGCGAGGTCGTGACGGTCGCGTGCCACTAGCCGACCACCCACTCGGCGTAGAAGATCCCGATGCCCAGCGCGGCGAACAGCCCGGCGATGAGCCAGAAGCGGATCACGATGGTGACCTCGCCCCAGCCCGACAGCTCGAAGTGGTGGTGCAGCGGGGCCATCTTGAACACGCGCCGACCGGTCATCTTGAAGAAGCCGATCTGGATGACGTCGGAGAGGACGATGATGACGAAGAGGCCACCGATGATGAGCGCGAGGAACTCGGTCCGCGTGAGGATCGACAGGCCGGCGAGCGCGCCGCCCAGCGCGAGCGAGCCGGTGTCGCCCATGAAGATCTTCGCCGGGCTCGCGTTCCACCACAGGAAGCCGAAGCACGCGCCGACGATCGCCGCGGCGACGATCGCGAGGTCCTGGGGGTCTCTCGTCTCGTAGCAGCTGGGGCCCGCCGAGGCGAGGCGCTGGCACGTCTGGTTGAGCTGCCAGATCCCCACGAGCACGTACGAGCCGAAGACGATGAGCGACACGCCCGTCGCGAGGCCGTCGAGGCCGTCCGTCAGGTTCACCGCGTTCGACCACGCCGTGATGAGGAAGTTCGCCCAGATCACGAACAGGATCAGCCCGACCGTCGCGCCCGCGAACGCGAGGTCGAGGTTCGTGTCGCGCAGGAAGGAGATGCGCGTCGACGCGGGCGTCCGGCCGTGCTCGTTGGGGAACTGCAGGGCGAGCACCGCGAACGCGATGCCGACGGCCCCCTGGCCGATGATCTTGGCGCGCGCCGTGAGGCCGAGGCTGCGCTGCTTGCGGATCTTCGTGAAGTCGTCGAGGAACCCGACGATCCCGAGCCCGGTCATGAGGAAGAGCACGAGCAGCGAGGACACGCTCGGGAACCGCCCCGAGACGACGTACGACATCGCCCAGCCGAGCAGCGTCGCCCCGATGATCACGACCCCGCCCATGGTGGGCGTCCCGCGCTTGGTGAAGTGCGCCGTCGGGCCGTCCTGGCGGACGAACTGCCCGTAGTTGCGGTGGACGAGGAACCGGATGAACAGCGGCGTCCCGAAGAGGGCGACGAGCAGGGAGACACCCGCCGCGACGATGATCGCGATCATGCGCCGTCACCTCCGGACGTGTCCGCGCCGACCGCGGCCAGCTCGTCGCCGAGCCGCCACAGCCCGGACCCGTTCGAGGCCTTCACGAGCACGACGTCCCCTTCCCGCAGCTCGTCGCGCAGCAGCGCGGACGCCGCCTCCACGTCGGGGACGAACCGCGTCTCGTCGCCCCACGACCCCTCCTGGGTCGCACCGTCGTGGATCCCGCCGGCACCCTCGCCGACCACGACGAGCAGCTTGACGTTCAATCGGACCACGAGCCGGCCGATGTCGTCGTGAGCGACGCGCGAGTCCTCGCCGAGCTCGAGCATCTCGCCGAGCACCGCGACGGACCGCCGGTCGCGTCCCGCCATGACGGCCAGCGCCTTGAGCGCCGCCCGCATCGAGTCGGGGTTGGCGTTGTACGAGTCGTCGATCACCGTCACGCCGTCGGGACGCTCGGTGACCTGCATCCGGTGCGGGCTCAGCGCGCGCGCGTCGGACAGCCGCACGGCGACGTCCGGCAGCGCGACGCCGAGGCGCAGCGCCGCCGTCGCGGCCGCGAGGGCGTTCGTCACGTGGTGCTCCCCGACGAGGCCGAGGGTCACGCGCGCGTGCGCGTCCTCCCCGGACGCTCCCGCGCGCACCCGCAGCGTGAACGACGCGCGGCCGGTCCGGTCGATCCCGAGGTCCTCGGCGCGCACGTCGGACGCGGGGATCGTGCCGAACGTCACGACCTCGCCCGGGGCGGCGTCGGCCATGGCGGCGACCCGGAGGTCGTCGGCGTTGAGCACCGCGGCCCCGCCCGGGGCCAGGCCCGTGACGATCTCCGCCTTCGCGCGCGCCACGGCCTCGATCCCGCCGAACTCCCCGAGGTGGGCGCTGCCGACGACGAGGACCACCGAGACGTCGGGCGGCGCGATGCGCGTCAGGTAGGTGAGGTGGCCGACGCCGCTCGCCCCCATCTCCAGCACGAGGAACCGCGTCGACGCGTCCGCCTCGAGCACCGTGAGGGGGAGCCCGATCTCGTTGTTGAACGAGCCCCGCGGCACGACCGTCTCGCCCTCGGGCCGCAGGAGCTGCCCCAGCAGGTCCTTGGTCGTCGTCTTGCCCACCGAGCCGGTCACCGCGACGACGCGCAGGGAGCCGCGCTCGCGCAGCGTCGCCAGCACGTGCCGGGCGAGCTCGCCGAGGGCGGTCTGGACGTCGTCGACGACGACGCACGGCACGTCGAGCTCGCGGGCCGCGAGGACCAGGGTCGCGCCGTCGGCGACGGCCCGGGCCGCGTAGTCGTGGCCGTCGACGTGCTCGCCGGGCAGCGCGACGAAGAGCGACCCCGGCCCGACCCGGCGCGAGTCGACGACGACGGGCCCCCCGACCCGCACCTCCGGGTCGGCGGACAGCCGTCCGCCGGTCGCTGCGGCCACCTGCGCCGCAGTGAGCTCGATCATGCGTGGTGCTCCTTCAGGTCGTCGGGGGTTCCGTGGGGCGCGCCGGCCGCGTCCCGCTCCTCGAGCGCGGCGCGCGCCTCGACACGGTCGTCCAGGGGGTGGTCGACGCCGGCGATCTCCTGCCACACCTCGTGGCCGCGGCCCGCGACGAGCACCGTGTCGTCGGGGCCCGCGGCGGCGATCGCCTCGCGGATCGCCCGCGCGCGCGGCGCGACCTCGAGCACCACGACGTCGCGCGCCTCCGGGGCCGCGGCCGCCGCCTCGCGGGCGGCGAGCGCCCCCGGGAGGACCTCGGCCCGGATCGCGGCGGGGTCCTCGCCGTGCGGGTCGTCGTCCGTCACGACGACGACGTCGGCCCCCTCGACCGCGACGCCGCCCATCGTGGGCCGCTTGCCGCGGTCGCGGTCGCCCGTGGCGCCGAACACGACGACCAGGCGACCGGGCGTCGTCGGGCGCAGCGCGTCGAGCGCGAGCGCGAGCGCGTCCGGGTTGTGGGCGAAGTCGACGACGACGCGCGGGCGGTGCGGCGGACGCGAGACGAGCTCCATGCGGCCCGGGACCGCCGGGGTGAGCCCGCCGGCCGCCTCGAGCGCCGCCTCCAGGTCGCGCGGGTCCGTGCCCGCCTCGAGCACGAGCGCGAGGGCGAGCGCCGCGTTGGCGACGTTGAACGCACCAGGCAGGGCCGTCGTCGTGCGCACGCTCCGCCCGTCACGGTGGCGCAGCGTGAACGCGGAGCCCCCCGCAGCCGACGGCTCGACGTCGTGCACGGTCCAGTCGGCGGCAGGCTGCTCGTCCGCGGCGTCCTGCGGGCTCACGCGCAGCGTCGCGACCGGGACGCGGGACGCCGCGACCATGCGCTCGCCCCACGCGTCGTCGACGACGACGACGCCGCGGCGGGCGTGCTCCGGCGTGAACAGGAGCGCCTTCGCCTCGAAGTACTCCTGCAGGTCGCCGTGGAAGTCGAGGTGGTCCTGGCTGAGGTTCGTGAAGCCGACGACGTCGAACACGAGCCCGTCGACCCGGTGCAGCGCGAGCGCGTGCGAGGAGACCTCCATCGCGAGGGTGCGCACGGTGTCCTCGCGCATCGCCGCGAGCAGCGCCTGCAGGTCGGCCGCCTCGGGCGTCGTGAGGCGGCTCGGCAGGACACGGTCTCCCGACCGCATCTCCACCGTGCCGATGAGGCCGCCCTTCCAGCCGAGCGCGCGCAGCGCGTGGTCGACGAGGTACGTGGTGGTGGTCTTGCCGTTCGTCCCCGTCACGCCGAACGTCGTGAGGTCCTGCGCCGGGCTGCCGTAGACCCACGCGGCGACGGGGCCGAGCAGCGCGCGCGGGTCCGCGGCGACGAGCACCGGGACGCCCAGGCCCGCCTCGGCCGCCAGCGCCGCGCCCTGCTCGTCCGTGAGGACGGCGTGCGCCCCGCGCGCGACGGCGGCGGGAGCGAAGCGCGCCCCGTGCGCGCGGGCACCAGGGAGGGCGACGAAGAGGTCGCCCGCGTCCGCCGTGCGGTCGTCGGAGGCGACCCCCCACACCTCGACGACGCCCGGTGCGGACGGCCCGCCGGGGCCGTCACCTGCGCGGACGTCGAGGCCGAACCGTGCTGCCAGGTCCTCGACCGACCGGCGGGTGGTCGCGGCGGGACGAAGGCGGTCGATCGGGGATGTCACGTGTAGAACCTACCGTGCCGGGACCGCCACCCTCGCAAGCCGTCCCGCCCCGGCCGCCGCACCGGACCAGGCTTCACCGGACCTCCACGGGCACCGTCACGGGCGGAGCGACGGGCTCGCTGGGCGGGGCCGTCCGACGAGGTGAGGTTCACCACGTCGTCGGCAGCGGCACGTACGGCTCCGTGCTCGGCTGCACGCCCTCGTGCTCGAGCGTGAAGCCCATGATCTCGCTGAAAACGGGCGCCGCGACGACGCCGCCGAAGATCGACGAGTGGGGGTCCTTGAGGAACACCGACACGGTGTAGCGGGGGTCGTCCGCGGGCGCCACGCCGATGAACGAGGCCATGATCGAGGACAGCCTCCCGTCGGAGCCCGCCATCTGCGCCGTGCCCGTCTTGCCCGCGACCCGGTAGCCGGGCACCGCGGCGCTGGAACCCGTGCCCTCCTCGACGACCGACTCCATCATGTGCAGCACCGTGTCCGCCGTCTCCTGCGAGACCACGCGCACCGGGGCCGGGCGCTCGGCCGGGACGAACGCACCGCGCTCGTCGGTCGTGCCGGCGACGACGCTCGGCGTCGTGCGGACGCCCCCGTTCGCGATCGTGGAGAAGACGCTCGTGGCCTGGATCGCGTTCACGGACACGCTCTGTCCGAAGAGCACGGCGTACTCGGTACGTCCGTCCCACGCGTCGGCGGGGTGGAGGATCCCGGCAGACTCCCCCGGCAGGCCGACGCCCGACGGCTCGCCGAACCCGAACTTGCGCAGGTAGTCGTAGCGCACCTGCTTGGGGATCCGCTCCCCGACCTGGACGGTCCCCGTGTTCGACGACTCGGCGAGCACGCCGGCGAGCGTGAGCCGCTCCAGGGGGTGCTCGTGCGAGTCCCGGAACGTCTCGCCGTTGGGCGTCGTGTAGAGGTACGGCACCTCGAACTGTGTCGCGGCGTCGGCGTACCCGCCCTCGATCGCGGCGGCCATCGTGACGACCTTGCCCGTCGACCCGGGGTCGAACACGTTCGACACCGCACGGCTCGGCCGCGCCACGGCGTCCGTCGTGCGGTCGTTCGGGTTCACGGTGCCGGAGTCCGCGAGCGCGAGGATCTCGCCGGTGCGGAGGTCCTGCACGACGGCGATCGCGTACTCCGCACCGGTCTCGCTCACGGCGCGGTCCACGGAGTCCTGCGCCTTCCACTGCACGTCGCGCGCGACCGTGAGCTGCACGTTGCGCCCGGGCACCGCGTCCACGACGTCGCACCGGCCGGTCGGGATGACCTGGCCGCCGAGCCCGGCCTCGCACTCGCGCGACCCGGAGACGCCGGCGAGGACGTCGTCGTAGGACGCCTCGACGCCACCGCCGCCCGCCTGCTCCTCGTTGACGAAGCCCACGAGATTGCCCGCGACGGTGCCCGCCGGGTACGTCCGCTCGCTCGTCATGGTGGTGCGCACGTAGGCGGAGAGCCGCAGGTCGGCGATCTGGCGCTGCACCTCGGGCGTGACGTCCTTGGCCAGGACGACGTACCGCGACGTGCCGTTGAGCTGCGCGGCGAGCTCCGGGGAGGACCTCCCGAGGATCGGGGCGAGCAACTTGGCCACGCCCACGGCACCGCCCTCCTCGAGCGGCTCGCCGTCGACGAGGTCCGCGGTGCGGGGCGTGAAGTCGGCGATCGTCTTCGGGTCCGCCGCGACCGTATACCGGTCCACGGACGTCGCGAGCACCACGCCGTCGGCGTCGGTGATGTCGCCACGGTGGGCCAGCAGCGTCGAGCTGCGCGTGCGGTCGGCGCGCGCGTCCGCCGCGAGCGCCGGCCCGCGGAGCACCTGGACGTTCACGAGCTGGCCCACGAAGACCGCCGTGATGACGCCCGCGACGACGATGAGCCAGCGCTGGCGCCGCTCCGGGCGCCCCGGCTCGCGGCTCCCCCGCGCGGGGCGGGCGGGCGGGCGGCCCGCGCCCCGCGGCGCCCGGGAGACGGTGGTCCTCGACGGACGGGCCGGGGTCGCGGCGCGGGTGCTCGTGCCCGCGGTCTTCCGTCCCCCGCCGGAACCAGCGCGGCCTCCCGGCGAGGGCCGGGAGGCCGTGGGAGCGGGGCGGGACCGCTGCGTGCTCGCCGCGGGTCGCGACCGGCGGTCGCGTCCGGCTCCGGTCTCGCCCGTCACTGCCCGGCCTCCTCCAGCGCCCCGCCGAGGACCGAGCCGTCGGACAGCCGGACCATCGCCGGGTCCTCCGCGCGGACCATGCCGAGCGAGGCCGCGGTGTCCGGCAGCGAGGTCTTCCGGGCATCGACCTGCGCCTGCAGGCTCTGCGTGTCCTGGGCCACGCGGCTCACCTCCCGGCGCAGCTCCGACATCTCGTAGGAGTTGCGCGCCATCGTCGTGTTCACCAGGAGAGCACACAGGAGCGCGGCACCGAGGATCGACATGCAGACGACGAGGAACGGGATCTTGGACCGCGCCTGCAGCGGCGCGCGGACGAGCTCGAGGCGCGAGCGGAGCGCGCGCTCGGACGCGCCGCCCGGCAGCGCCGTGAGCGACGGACGCGGTGCCGGGCGCGCCGTGCGCGGGAGCGGGCGGGCGGCGGTCGACCTCTGTGCGCTCATCGTGTCCTCTCCCCCGGGTCGTGCGGTCGGTCGGTCTGGCGGTGCGTCGGGCGCCGGTGCTGCGGCGTGGGTCGGGTGCGCTCGGCGGCGCGGAGCCGGACGGACGCGGAGCGCGGGTTGGACTCCCGCTCCTGCTCGGAGGCCTCCTCGGCGCCCCGGGTGAGGAGCCGTAGGTAGGGCTGGTCGTCCTCCGGCACCACCGGCAGCCCGGGCGGGGCGCTGACGGTCGCCCCCGCCGCCAGCACGCGCTTGACGATCCGGTCCTCGAGCGAGTGGTACGACTCGACGACGACGCGCCCCCCGACGGCGAGCACCTCCACCGCGGCGGGGACCGCGCGCTCGAGGACCTCGAGCTCGCCGTTCACCTCGATCCGCAGCGCCTGGAAGGTGCGCTTGGCCGGGTTCCCGCCCGTCGTGCGCGTCGCCGCGGGGATCGCCCCGCGGACGACCTCGACGAGCTCGGCGCTGCGCTCCCACGGGCGCTTCTCGCGGCGTCGGACGATCGCCCGGGCGACGCGCTGCGCGAACCGCTCCTCGCCGTAGTCGCGCAGGATCCGGGTGAGCGCGCGCTCGTCGTAGGTGTTGAGGACGTCGGCGGCGGTCTGGCCGGTCGTCGCGTCCATGCGCATGTCGAGCGGCGCGTCGTGCGCGTAGGAGAACCCGCGGTCCGCCTCGTCGATCTGCAGCGACGACACGCCGAGGTCCATGAGCACGCCCTGGACCGGCCCGCCGACGACGTCGGCCACGACGTCGCCGATCTCGTCGTAGACGGCGTGCACCGCGCGGAACCGGTCGCCGAAGCGCTCCAGGCGCCGCGACGCGCGGGCGATGGCCTCGGGGTCGCGGTCGATGCCGACGACGCGCGCTGTCGGGACCTGCTCCAGGACCGCCTCGGTGTGCCCGCCCATGCCGAGCGTGCAGTCCACGAGGACGGCGCCGGGCTCCGCCAGGGCGGGGGCGAGGAGGTCGACGCACCGCTGGAGGAGGACCGGGACGTGCCGCTCGGCGGCGTCGTCGGGGGTGCTCGTCATGTCCGTCTCCTCTCCGTGCTGGTCGGTGCTGGTCCCTCGTGGTCCGAGCCGGTCGGTGGCGGCCGCGCCGCCCGGCGGTGCTCCTCGCCGGGCCGGTCCCGTACGGTCAGGTCTCCCTCCGCGTCCTTTCTGGCGCCGGGGAAGTGCGTCAGACCGGGCGGGAGGAGGCCTCACCGTGCGGGAGCCGTGGGGCGTGACCCTAGAAGCGCAGGTCCGGGAACACCTCCTCGGCGGTGTCGGAGTACGCCGACTCCTGCTCCGCGAGATACGTCTCCCACGCCTGCGCGTCCCAGATCTCGACCCGCGTGCCGGCGCCGATCACGGCGACGTCGCGGTCGAGCCCCGCGTACGCCCGCAGGGGCGCGGGGATCGAGACGCGTCCCTGCTTGTCCGGGATCTCGTCGCTCGCCCCCGAGAGGAAGACGCGCAGGTAGTCCCGGGCCTGCTTGCTCGTCACCGGCGCCTGCCGGATCTGGTCGTACATGCGCCGGAACTCGTCCATCGGCAGCAGGAACAGACAACGCTCCTGCCCCCGCGTCATGACGAGACCCGGTGCGAGCCGCGACCGGAACTTCGCGGGGAGGATGAGCCTCCCCTTGTCGTCCAGCCGTGGCGTGAAGGTGCCCAGGAGCAGGCCGGAGGAACCGCCGAGCACGTCGTCCACGAAACCGGACATGCACCAGGCACCTCCTCTCCTGCTCCCTTCTCCTCCACGGTACTCCACTTCCCTCCACCGCTCTCGGTGAATCCACCGGCTTTCACCCGCCTTCGCAGGATCTCCGCAGGTCAGGCGGCGTGGAGCGCGGTGGAGGGGACTACTCCCCATGGCGCGTCGCGTGGGTGTCCCGGCGGCACGCCCCCGCGCCGCGCCGGCGCCGCCGCGGCGCGTACGGCCCTCGCGACGACGCTCGGCGCACGGCCGGCGGTCCACTAGGCTCTTCCCACCCGCGGTCTCCCTGGTCCGCGACCCTGCGCCACCGACGACGGAGGTCTCCGTGCTCCCCGACATCGCCCCTGTCGCGCCCGCCGACGAGCCCGGGGGCGGCCCCCTCGCCGGTCTCGACGAGCTGGTCGAGACCACGGGCCGGATCCGCTCCGGCATCGAGTCCGTCGTCACGGGCCGCCCGGACCTCGTGACGGTCACCGTCGCCGTCCTCCTCGCCCAGGGTCACCTCCTCATCGAGGACGTCCCCGGCGTCGGCAAGACGACGCTCGCCAAGGCGCTGGCCCGCACGATCGACTGCAAGGTCGGCCGCATCCAGTTCACGCCGGACCTCCTGCCGAGCGACCTCACCGGCGTCAACATCTACCGCGCGGCGAACCACGAGTTCGAGTTCCGCCCCGGACCGGTCTTCTCCAACATCGTGATCGGCGACGAGATCAACCGCGCCTCGCCCAAGACGCAGTCGGCGCTGCTCGAGTGCATGGAGGAGGGGCAGACGACGGTCGACGGGACCACCCACCCGCTGCCGAGCCCGTTCCTCGTCGTCGCGACGCAGAACCCCGTCGAGATGGAGGGCACCTACCCGCTCCCCGAGGCGCAGCGCGACCGCTTCATGGCCCGGCTGACCGTCGGCTACCCCGACGTCGACGCCGAGCTCCGGATGCTCGACCGGCAGGAGTCGGACAACCCGCTGGCGCACCTCAGCCCCGTGACGACCGGTGCCGCCGTCCTGCGGTTCGCCGAGGTGGCGCGCGCCGTCTACGCGTCCGCCGCCGTCAAGCGGTACGTGCTCGCCCTCGTCACCGCGACGCGCGAGCACCCCGGCCTGCGGCTCGGAGCCTCGCCCCGCACGACGCTCCAGCTCCTGCGCGCGGCGAAGTCCCTCGCGGCCATGGCGGGGCGCGACCACGTGCTCCCCGACGACGTCCAGTACCTCGCCGTCCCGGTGCTCGCGCACCGCCTCGTCATCACGACCGAGGCCCGGCTCTCGGGCCAGGACGCCGAGGCCGTCGTCGCGTCGATCGTGGCGCAGACGCCGATCCCCGCCCTGGACGCGACCGAGCGACGCTGACGTGCGCGCCCCGTCGTTCCTCGCGCGGCTCCGCGGCAGGAGCAGGAGCCTCGCCAGCGCACGCCTGACCCGGCGCGGCACGGTGGTGCTCGCCGCCGGCGCCGCGCTCGTGGTCCTGGGCGTCACGCTCGGCCTGCCCGACCTCGTCGGGCTCGGCGTCGCCGGCGCGCTCGCCGTCGGTGCCGCCTGGTGCTGGATGGCCGTCCGACGCATCGACCGCGGTCGCGGGGCCCTGCACGTGACGCGTCGCGTCCAGCCGAACCCGGCCGTGCACGGGCAGTACACGACGGCACGCCTCACGGTCGCGGCGACCCGGGCGACGTCGTCCACCGCCACGACGCTCGCCCGCCTGCGGATCAGCGAGCAGGCCGCGCACGAGCTGTGCGACCAGGGCTCCCTGCGCGCGCAGGTCGCGACGGTGGGCGACCACATCGCGGTCCGCTACCGCCTGCGCCCGCTCCGCCGCGGACGGTGGCCGCTCGGACCGCTCCTCACGACGCGGGTCGACCTCTTCGGCCTGGTCAGCGCGACCCAGGAGCTCGGCGAGCCGACCGCGGTCGCGGTGTGGCCGCGCACGGTGGAGCTGCCCGTCCGCGGGTCGCGCGCGTTCGGCGAGCACGAGCGCTCGGCGTCGGGCGCCCGGCTCGCGTCGAGCGACGACTCGGTGCTGCGCGACTACGTCGCCGGCGACGACCCGCGGCGCGTGCACTGGGCCAGCGCGGCCCGGCACGGCCAGCTCATGGTCCGCGCGGACGAGAGCGCGGGCCTCCCGCCCGTCAGCGTCCTCCTCGACCGCGGGCTCCTGCCCCACCCGGAGCTCGCCGCATCGAGCCCGCGGGCGCTCGCCGACGGCGAGTGGGCCGTCGAGTGCGCGGCGTCCATCGGCGTGTCCCTCCTCCAGGCCGGGCACCCCGTCCGGCTCGTCCCGACGTCGCTCGCCCCGGTCGTGTCGGGCACCGGCTTCCGCGTCAACCGCTCGGGCGAGGGCCCGGCCGACCTCCTGGACGCCACCGTCGACCTGCACGGGCACCACGTCGTCGCGGACGCCGACCGCTCGGTCGTCGCGACGTCCGAGGCGCTGCGACGGGACCGGCGGCCGGGCGAGATCACCGTCGCGGTGCTCGGCCCGCTCGGCTCGGTCGCCCGGCACACCGTGGCGGCGATGGCCGGTGACGGCCTGCACCGCGCGCTCGTCGTGAGCGCACGGCCCTGGGCGCCCGAGCACGCCGACGCGCTCGAGACGGTGGCCGCCCTGCGGTCCACCGGATGGCACGCGGCGCTCGTCGACCCCTCGGTCTCCCTGGAGCATGCCTGGACCCTGCTCGTGGAGGGCTCACGATGACCACGTCCCGACCGGCCCCCTCGACCCCCGTCGGCCTCCGCGTGCTCGCGACGAGCGGGCTCGTCGCCGTCGCCGTCGTCGCCTCGACCTACGCGCTCGGGAGCGTCATCGGACCGGGCGGCTGGACCGGCACCGCCGTGCGCACCGTCGCGGTCCTGGCGCTCGTGACCGGGATTTCGCGCTACGCCCTCGAGCGGGGCCACGCGACGCGGGGCGAGGTCCTCGCCCCGCCGGCCGCGCTGCTCCCCTCGCTCGCGGGGCTCGTCGTCGGCCTCTGGGCCCTGCTCGGGCTCTACGGGGGCCCGACCGACCGGTTCTCCCTCCTCATCGGCCTCTCCAACGTCGACCGGGTCCTGTCCCGGCTCTCCACCGCGCGGGACCTCACGCTCGCGGAGGTCGCCCCGATCGACCCGAGCCTCCCGATCGCCCTCATGGCGGTCGGGGGTGCGGTCGTCGTGTTCCTCGTCGCCGATCTCATGGCGGGCGGGCTCCGGCTGGGAGCCGGGGTCGCGCTGCCGCTCCTCGCGCTGTGGATCCCGGGGCTCGTCATCATGGGCGAGATCCCGCCCCTGGCGTTCGTCGTGACCGTGACCGCGCTGGTCCTCCTCCTCGCGGTCGACAACCCCCACCGCACCGTGCGGCGCGGCGCGACCACGCGACGGGGGGAGGACCGCGCGGCCGGCGGCCTGCGGGCCGCCGGGGCGCTCGTCGTGGCGGTCGCCGTCGCGGTCGTCGCCCTGGGGCTCGGGTCGGCGAGCGCCTCGCTCCCCGAGGTCGCGTCGGCGTCGTGGTCCCGGCTCTTCTCGTCGACCGGGCAGACGGTGCGCCTCTCGGACGACCTCGACATGCGGCGCGACCTCGCCGAGCGCTCCGGGGAGGTCGTCCTGCGCTACCGCACCGACGGCGACGAGGTCGGCCCGCTCCGCGTGTTCACCCTCACGGGGTTCGACGGCACCAACTGGCGGCGCGGCGCGGACCGCGACGGCACCCCGATCGAGGGCGCGGAGCAGGTGCTGTGGCCGAGCGACCCTGCCGGGGTCGAGGAGCCGACCTCCGTGCGCGTCACGCTCGAGTCGCTGCGGGACACCCGGCTCCCCGTGCCGACCGAGCCCCGCGCCGTGGACATCGACGGCGACTGGTCGTACGACGACGTCCGTGACGAGGTGCTCGGCGAGCAGCCCACGAGCGCAGGGACCGCGTACGACCTCACGGTCTTCCCCCGGCCGCTCGACGGGCCGTCGCTGCGGGAGGCGACCGGAGCCGACCCGGACGACCCCAACTATCTCGACGTCCCGGCGACCGAGCACGAGCAGGACATCCGTGACCTGGCGGCCGCGGTGGTCGAGGGGGCGCCGACGCGCTACGACCAGGCGCTCGCGCTGCAGACCTACTTCCGCGACGTCTCGCAGTTCACGTACTCGACCGAGGTCCCGCCGGGCGACTCCGGCGACGCGGTCTGGGACTTCCTCCAGGACCGCACGGGCTACTGCGTCCAGTTCGCGACGTCGATGACGATGATGGCGCGGACCCTCGGGATCCCCGCGCGACTCGGCGTCGGGTTCCTGCCGGGCGAGCGCGTGGACGACTCGAGCTTCCAGGTCACCGGGCGCGACTCCCACGCCTGGCCGGAGCTCTGGTTCCCGGGCCAGGGCTGGGTACGGTTCGAACCGACGCCGGCCCAGCAGACGGGTCCGACGCCGCGCTGGGCGACGCCCGTGGCGGTCACTCCCGGAGGCCTGCAGGACCCGGGCAACGTGCCGACCCCTGGTGCGACGACCGCGGCACCGTCCGCCCCCGCGAGCCCGGTTCCCACGACTGCCGGAACCGGCGGGACGACCGGCGGCGGTGCGGACGAGGGCGCACCGTGGCCGCTCGTCGTGGGGGTGGCGCTCCTCGTCGCGGTCGCCATGGGCGGGGCGCTGTGGCTCGTCCTGCGGCGTCGGTCCGAGAGGCAGAGCCTGCGGGACGCCGAGGACGCGTGGGCCGAGCTCACCGACAGGCTCGGGGCGCTCGACGTGCGTTGGCCGACGTCCACGACGCCCCGGCGCGTCCCCGCCGTCGTCGTCGCGGCCCTGCAGGCGCGCCGCGGGCAGCACCCGCGTGACGAGGACGTCGCCGAGGCCGTGGCCGGGCTGGCGTCGGCTCTGGAGGCCGAGCGCTACGCCCCGGAGCCGCGGACGGTCACCCACCCGGAGCGGCTCCAGGAGCTCGTCGACACGGCGGTCGACGCCGTCGAGGGATCGCTCAGCGACCGTCCTGCTCGCGCCGACGGTCCCAGCGCTCTTCCAGTCGGCTGAGGAACGGCTTGCGCGACGGCTTGCTCGGCGCGGCCGGGCGGACGGTGCCGTCCGCCTCGACGGTCCCGACCGGTCCCTTGCGCGACGAGCGCGGGGACTGGAAGACCAGGACGACGCCGCCGAACATGAGGACGAAGCCGATCACCCCGAGCCAGGTCTGCGAGAGCGCGGCCCCCAGCACGAGGAGGAGGAGGCCGCCGACGACGCCGACCCCGGCCAGGACATAGCGCAGCGCCGAACGTCGTCGTGGCGCCTGGAGCGTGTTCGCCAACCGCGGGTCGTCCGAGGTGAGCGCGCGCTCCATCTGCTCCAAGACCCGCTGCTCGTACTCAGACAGAGGCATGAGCACCCCGTTTCTCCACGGTGGTCGTGTGTCACCCTCAGGATAGATCGACATCCGCGGGGTTGGTAGTCGAGCGGGCCCTGGCGGGCCCCATGGCGATGGATCTCACCCCGAACCGCCCTCGGACCGCGTCGACGGCCTCCTCCACCCGGCGGCGCGCCGCGCTCGTCTCCTCGACGGCCTCCTCGAGCGTGGGCTGCACGACGGCCTCCGCGCGAGGTTCGAGACCCTCGGCGCGGACCCCCACGAGCCGGACCGCCAGGCCCCGCAGGTCGACGCTCGCGACGAGCTCGCGCGCCACGAGGTAGATCTCGCGCGCGACGTCCGTCGGGGCTCCGAGGGTCCGCGCGCGGGTGACGGTGCGGAAGTCGCTCGTCCGGACCTTCACGCTCACGGTGCGGGCGACCAGACCCTGGTGACGCAGTCGGCCCGCGCACCGGTCCGCGAGCTCCAGCACGCGCGCCTGGACCGCCGTGAGGTCGCGCAGGTCGTGGGTGAACGTCGTCTCGGCGCCGATGCTCCGCTCGGAGCGCTCCGGCTCGACAGGCCTGGGGTCGCGCCCCCACGCGAGGTCGTGCAGGTGCGCGCCCGCGACCTTGCCGACCGCCGCCTGCAGAGAGGCCACGTCCGTGTCGGCGAGCTCGGCGACGGTACGGATGCCCCACTGCGCCAGCGCGCTCTCGGTCCGCTCCCCCACGCCCCACAGCGCGCCGACGGGCAGCGTGCGCAGGAACGGGACCGTGGCCGCGGCCGGCACGAGGAGCACGCCGTCCGGCTTGGCGTGCGTCGAGGCCAGCTTGGCGACGAACTTGTTCGTCGCGATGCCGACCGAGCAGGTGATGCCGTGCTCGGCCCGCACGCGCCGCCGCAGCTCGGCCGCGATCCGCGTCGGGGGCCCGAGCCGTCGCCTGGCCCCGCTCACGTCCAGGAACGCCTCGTCGACGCTCACCTGCTCCACGAGCGCCGTGATCTCGCCGATCGCCGCCATGACGGACCGGGAGACCTCGTGGTACCGCGTGTGGTCCGGGGGCACGACGATCGCCTGGGGGCACAGGCGGCGCGCCGTCACCATCGGCATCGCCGAGTGGACGCCGAACGCTCGCGCCTCGTACGTCGCCGCGAGGACGACCCCCCGCTCCGCGCCGCCCACGATCACCGGACGCCCCACGAGCTGGGGGCGCCGGGCGAGCTCGACGGACGCGAAGAACGCGTCCATGTCGACATGGAGGATCGAGCACCCCTCCTCGTCGTCGCCCCAGTCGCGACGGACGACCGCGCGCGGCCCGCGGCTCACCGCCGCCTCACCGGGCGCTCGGCGAGCGCCGCGCCGGGGTCACGACGCCACCGTCCGCAGGCCGGGCATGCGGACGAACCCGGCCTCCGGGTCGACGAGCATCGCGACCTCGTCGCGGAAGTCCTCGGCGCACGCCACGAGCTCGTCGGCCCGGCGCGGGTCCACGGCGTCGAACCGACCCGCGTCGACGGCGGCGCGGACGCGCGCCCCGCTCGCGAAGTAGCCGGACCAGGCCGCGAGCGACGGCTCCGCGTCCGCGAGCTGGTCCCACACCGACCGGGCCCGGCCGCGGCGCACGGGCCGGGCGCGCAGCGCGACCACCGCCGCGGCGGCGCGCAGGGCACCGAGGTGCGCGTGCACGAAGCGCTCGCCCGCGTCCTGCGCGAGCGCCGCCGCGACGAGCTCCGCGTCCGCGCGGTCCAGCAGCCGACGGACCTCGGCGGGGACGGCGACCGCCCCCCTCGCGCCTGCTTCGTTCGACATCGCGCACCTCCTCCTCCACTATCGAACACCTGTTCGATCCTGTCAACGTCGGGTGGCTGCCAGCCCGTACGGTGAGCACATGGCTCGCCGCACCTCCCGACGTTCCCCAGGGTCCTCCGCGCCACCCACACCGTCCCGACGCCGGGCCGCCGGGAGCCGTGGCACGGCCGCGGCCCCCGTCCTCCCGACCGGGCCCGTGCCCACGTCGACGGGGACCGCGCACGTCGAGCGCGACCCCGACCACCCGTCCGCGGTCACGCTCTACGTCAACGGCGTCCCCAGCTCCTACCTCGACCTCGACGACCCCGGGATGCTCGCGTTCGAGTACATGCAGCAGATGGCGGCCGTCGTGGACCAGCTCGCGCCGGGCCCGCTGCGCGCGCTGCACCTCGGCGCGGCCGGGTGCAGCCTGCCGCGGTGGGTGGAGCACACCCGGCCGGGCTCGTCCCAGCTCGGGGTCGACCTCGACGCCCGCCTGCTCGAGCTGGTCCGCACCTGGTTCGACCTGCCACGCTCCCCCCGGCTCCGGCTGCGTCCCGACGACGCACGGCACGCGCTGGCGAGCCTTCCCGACGCCTCGTACGACGTCGTCGTGCGCGACGTGTTCGACGGCGACCGCACGCCCGACCACCTCGCGACGCGCGGCATGGCGGACGAGGTGCACCGCGTCCTGCGCCCCGGCGGGGTGTACATGGTCAACTGCGCCGACCGGCCGCCGCTCACGACGGCACGCCGCGAGACCGCGACGCTCGCAGCCGCGTTCGGGGAGGACGCCTGGGCGGAGGACCGGGTCGCGGCGATCGCCGAGCCCGCGCAGCTCAAGGGCCGGCGCTACGGCAACGTCGTCCTGGCCGCGGTCCGTGCCGGGTCCGGTGCGCCGACCCTGTCGAGCACGACGCTGGCGCGTGCGGTCCGCTCGCTCGCCGTCCCGGCACGCGTCGTCACCGGCGACGAGCTCCGCGCGTTCGTGGGCACCGCGCCGGTGCTCGACGACCCCGCGGGGACGTCGGCCGACGGCACCGCCGCGGACGGGTCGTGAGACGCGACAGGAGCCGCGCCCGAGGGACGCGGCTCCTGCGACGACCGGGTGGCCCGGCCGCGAGACGTCGTGGACGTCAGAGCGGACGAACCTTCTCCGCCTGCGGGCCCTTCGGCCCCTGGGTGATCTCGAACTCGACCCGCTGCGCCTCGTCGAGCGTGCGGTACCCGTTCGACTCGATCGCCGAGTAGTGCACGAAGACGTCGGCACCGCCGCCGTCCTGCGCGATGAAGCCGTAGCCCTTCTCGGCGTTGAACCACTTCACAGAACCCTGCGCCATGCTCTTCCTCTGACCTTCTGTCCGTCCGGGGACATCAGCGAGCGGACCCTTCGTCCACCCCCGTACGCCGCAATGCCATGTCCCACGTCCTTCGCCGGCGCCCGGCCGTGTGCGGCCGGAGGGCCCGACGCCGGACCACCCCGCCGGGCGGACCCACGTACCGGCCCTGCACCGGGTCGTGCGCAAGTACGTCACTGCAACGGGTCACAGTGTGGCATGGACCACGTCTGGTCCGCCACGGAACTCGCCACCTCTCGTGATGATTTTTCGGCACATTCCGCCCCGGTCGGCGGACCGGGGCGGGTCGGGGCGAGCCGCGGTCAGTCGCCCGACTGCTGGGCGAGGAAGCGCTCGAACTCCGCCCCGAGCTCGTCCGCCGTCGGGATCGGCGCGGACTCGGCGAGCAGGCTCGTCCGACCGACGGAGCGCGCGAACGCGTCGTACTGCTCCTCGAGCGCACGCACGACGGCGGCGACCTCCTCGGAGTCGCGCACCTGACGCTCGACCTCCGTCTTCGCCTCCTGCACCGCCTCCGCGAGCCCGCTCGTCGCGAGGTCCAGGCCCGTGACGCGCTGCACGTGCTCGAGCGCGACCACCGCCGCGGGCGGGTACGACGACTGCGCCAGGTAGTGCGGCACGTGCACGGTGACGCCGAGCGCGTCGTGCTCGGCGCGGCCGAGCCGCAGCTCCAGCAGCGCGGCGAGGCTGGCCGGGACCTTCACGGTGCCGAACCACGACGTGTGCTCGCCGAGCAGCTCGGGCCGGGTCGCGTGCGCCGTGACCGAGAGCGGACGCGTGTGCGGGATCCCCATGGGGATGCCGTGGAAGCCGACCGTGAGCGACACCCCGAGGCGCTCGACGACGTCGCGCACCGCCGCGACCACGCGCTCCCACTGCACGTCCGGCTCGGCGCCGTGCAGCAGCAGGAACCCCGTCCCCTCGGCGTCGCGCACGTGGTCGATCACCAGGTGCGGCTCGTCGTAGTCGGACCAGCGGTCGGTGCTGAAGGTCATCGTGGCGCGCTTGGAGCGGTAGTCGAGGAGCTGGTCGACGTCGAACGTCACCACCCGGGTGACCTCGCCGATCTCCAGCAGGTGGTCGACCGCCACCGCGCCCGCGCTGCCCGCGTCGACGAACCCCGCGACGGCGTGCAGCAGCACGGGCCCGGCGCCCGGCTCGGGCGGCGTGGGCCACAGGCGTGCCACCGCCTGCTCGTCGAGCTCGTAGATCCCGCGAGGGTCCAGCATGCATCCTCCTCGTGACGTCCTTCGCCCGTGCGCTGCCGACGGCGCGGCGGGCCTGACGAGGACAACACGGCTCGGCCCGCGGTTCTTCCCGGACCGGCGGTCCCGCACGAGCCCGTCCCGGGCCCGTGCCCAGGTCAGCGACCGGGCAGGCGCACCACCGAGACGAAGAAGTCGTCGATCTGGCGCACCACGTCGATGAAGCGGTCGAAGTCGACGGGCTTGGTGACGTACGCGTTGGCGTGCAGCGAGTAGCTGCGCACGACGTCCTCCTCGGCCTCCGACGTCGTCAGGACGACGACCGGGATCTTGCGCAGCGCCTCGTCCGCCTTGAGCTCGGCGAGGACCTCGCGCCCGTCCATCCGGGGCAGGTTGAGGTCGAGGAGGATGAGGTCCGGCGTCGGGGCGCCCGCATGCTCGCCCTCCTTGCGCAGGAACTGCAGCGCGCTCACGCCGTCGGAGACCACCGAGAGGCGGTTCGTCACCTTGTGGTCCTCGAACGCCTCGCGCGTCATGAGCACGTCGCCGGGGTCGTCCTCGACCAGGAGGACGTCGATCGGCTTGCTGCCGTGGCTCATGCGGGGCTCTCCTCGTCGTCGTGACGCGCGCGGGCAGGGGTGACCTGCTCCGCGCCGTCGGGGTCGGAGCGAGCGTAGCCGACCTGCGCGTGCACGTACGCGTGGGCGAGCGTGAAGCGGATCGTCGTCCCGCCCTCGCGCGGCTCGATCCAGATCCGGCCGCCGTGGTACTCGACGATGCGCTTGCACAGCGCGAGGCCGATGCCGGTCCCCTCGTACACGTCCTTCGCGTGCAGACGCTGGAAGATGACGAACACGCGCTCCGCGTACTGCGGGTCGATCCCGATCCCGTTGTCCTCGACGGAGATCTCCCAGTGCGTGTCGCGCGCGAGCACCCCCAGGTGCACCGCCGGCGGCCGGTCCGGGTCCCGGAACTTCAGCGCGTTGCCCACGAGGTTGGCCAGGAGCTGGTGCAGGAGCGCCCGCTCGCCGACGACGACGGGCAGCGGGTCGTGCGTGATGCTCGCCCCCGTCTCCGCGACCTTCTCGGACAGGTCCTCGAGCACGCCCTCGAGCTCCCGCTCGAGGTCCACGTCGACGCGCTCGTTGCCCGTCCGGCCCACGCGGGAGAAGCCGAGCAGGTCCTGGATGAGCCGCTGCATGCGCTTGGCGCCGTCGACCGCGAAGTCGATGTACTGGTCCGCGCGGTCGTCGAGCTCGCCGCCGTACCGCTTCTTGAGGAGCTGCGTGAAGCTCGCGACCTTGCGCAGCGGCTCCTGGAGGTCGTGGGACGCGACGTAGGCGAACTGCTCGAGGTCGCGGTTCGACCGCTCGAGCTCGCGCGCCTGCTCGGCGAGGAGCTCGTGCGAGCGGGCGGCGTCCTCGTGGGACGACTTGATCTCCGCGACCTGGTTCACGAGCTCGACGCGCATGTGCTCGACGTCCTGCGCGAGGTCGGCGATCTCCGCCGGACCGGAGGTCACGACCGGCTCGTCGAGGCTCCCGGAGCTCACGAGCCGCACCCGGTGCGCCAGCTCGGCCATCGGCTCGGTCACCCAGCGCTTGAGGCACACCCAGAGGATGATCCCGACCGCGAGCGCCGAGCCGACCAGGACGAGGACGCTCCCGAAGAGCGCCCGGCTCCACCGGTCGAGCGCGTCGAGCCGCTCCACGCGCTCGGCCCGGAGCGCGTCGACGTACCGCGCGGTGTCGGCCCGCGCGGCCGCGAACAGCTCGGCGCCGTGGGCCTGGTCGACGGCGCGCACCCGCCCCGGTCCGTCGTCCTCGGTGGTCGCGATGGCCGGCTCGGCGTAGTCGGTGACCCAGGCCCGCACGGAGGCGTCGGACCGCCCGGCCAGCGCCGCGAGCTCGGCGTCGAACCCGAGGCGGTCGACGAGGGTGGGGTCCGGGACGACGCCCTCGGCGTCCGTCCCCACCGCGCGGGTGTAGGCCTCGAGGGCGGTGTCGTCGCCGGTCGCGACGTACGCGCGGACCGCGACCTCGGCGTCGAGCAGGCCCACGTACGCGGCGTCCGCCTCGGTCACCGCGTCGAAGAACGGCCCGGTGACCTCGCTCTGGATGGTGAGCACGCGCGAGAGCGCGATGGCCGACGTCGCGAGGACGCCGAGGAGGATCACGCCCGCGACGACGAGCGCCCACCCGAGGCGGCGGCGCAGGGTCGGGGCACGCCGGCGCCCGGCGCGCCCTGCGACGGCCGTCTCGCCCACCGGGGGCGTCACCGGGCCCACTCGTCGGAGTCGGCAAGGGTCGCCGTGCGCTCGCCGGGGGTGCCCTCGTCCCCGCCCCAGCCGAGCACGAGGAGCGCGGCGTCGTCGGCCAGCGGGCCGCCGTGCAGGTCGCGCACGCGGCGGAAGACGCGCTCCACGACCCCCTCGACGCCCTGCTCGAGCGCGCTGTCGACCGCGCGGCGCAGCCCGTCGACGCCGACCCGCTCCGGGCGGGTGCGCGGCCCGGCCACGCCGCCCGGTCCCGCGACGGTCGCCTCGACGAGCCCGTCCGTGTAGAGCATGAGCGCCCAGCGTTCCCCGAGGTCGACGGACTGCGACGTCCACCCGCCCTGCACGGGGATGCCGAGCGCGCGACCGCGCGCGGTGGGCGTGATCTCGGTCGCGGTGTCGCGCAGCAGGAGCGGCGCGAGGTGCCCGGCGAGGTACACCTCCGCGCGGCGGCGGTCCGCGGAGACCACGACCTGGCACAGCGTGACGAAGACCTCGGGGCGGGCGCGCTCGGGCACGAGGACGCGCTCCAGGAGCGGGAGGATGCCCTCCGGCTGGGTGTCCGAGAGCACGATGGTGCGCCACGCCGTGCGCAGCGTCGCGCCGAGCGCGGCCTCGTCGGGACCGTGGCCCGCGACGTCGCCGATGATGCACAGGACGGTCCCGTCCGGCCGCTCGACCGCGTCGAAGAAGTCGCCGCCCAGGAGGCCGTTGCCGCCGGGGACGTAGCCGACCATGACGTCGAGCCGGTCGTCCTGGACGAGCGGCGTGGGCAGGAGCGCGCGCTCGAGCCGCGCGGTCTCGGCCGCCCGGACCTCGCTGCGGTACAGCGCGCGCTGCTGCTCGACCGACATGCGGCGCTGCACGGCGTAGCGCACCGAGCGGCCCAGGAGGTCGCCGTCGACCTCGCCCTTCACCAGGTAGTCGTCGGCGCCGGCGGCGACGGCCTGGACGCCGAGGTCGATGCCCGAGTGACCCGTGAGGACCACCAGGGCGGGCGGGTGGGTGCCGGTCCGCACCCGCTCGACCGCCGACAGCCCGACCGAGTCGGGCAGCCCGAGGTCCAGCAGGACGCAGTCGACGTGCCAGGAGACGAGCATCTCGAGCGCGGCGTCGAGCGTCGTCGCGCGGTGGAGGTCGACCGTGAGGTTGCCGTCCGCCAGCAGCTCCTCGACGAGGATCGCGTCGCCGTCGTCGTCCTCGACGAGGAGGATGCGCAGCTCGTCGGTCGGTGCGAGGACAGCGCGCTCGGACAGCACTTGGTCACGCGCGTCGGCCTTGTCGCCCCGCGCCGAGGGCCGCGCGGGGACCTGACGGTCGGTCCCGGTCACGACGCCCGCTCCCCTCTGGTCGCCATGGCCCACGATCCTAGCGTCAGCCGCGCGTCCGGCCCGGTCACGGGCACGGGACGCGCCGAGGAGCGGTCCGGGTCCCGGCGCCGGTGCGCCATAATGGACGGCCGTGTCACGGGCGCGCGCCCGGACGCGACGCCCGGCCGAGGGAAGGGACAGCGTGGGACGCAACGACGAGCTCCGGCTCGAGCAGGAGGTCGTGGACACCCTCTACGCACGCCTCGACGAGCTGCGCGCCGCCGCCCGCGCGCGGCTCGACGCCGTCCGCCGGTCCGGGCCGTCGGGCTCGCCGCAGAACCGGAGCGAGCGCGACGCGTTCGCGACGCTGTACGAGGACCGCGTCGCGCAGCTCGACGCGGTCGAGGACCGGCTCGCGTTCGGCCGCCTCGACCTGGACGACGGCACGCGCCGCTACGTCGGGCGCATCGGCCTGACCGACGCCGAGCACACGAGCCTCCTCACCGACTGGCGCGCGCCCGCGGCGCAGTCGTTCTACCGCGCGACGGCGGCTCACCCCGACGGCGTCGTCCGGCGGCGGCACCTGGTGACGCGCGGGCGCGACGTGACGGGCCTCGAGGACGAGCTCCTGGACCTGGACGCGCCCGAGGCCGTCACCGGGACGACGCTCTCGGGCGAGGGCGCGCTCCTCGCCGCGATGGCGGCGGGCCGTACCGGGCGCATGGGCGACATCGTCGCGACGATCCAGGCCGAGCAGGACGCGATCATCCGGTCCGGGCTGGCCGGCGCGCTCGTCGTGCAGGGCGGGCCGGGCACGGGCAAGACCGCCGTCGCGCTGCACCGCGCCGCCTACCTCCTCTACGCGCACCGGCGGCTCCTCGAGCGCTCGGGCGTCCTCCTCGTCGGCCCGAGCCACTCGTTCCTGCGCTACATCGACCAGGTGCTGCCGTCGCTCGGCGAGACCGGGGTCGTCAGCACGACGATCGCCGACCTCCTGCCGGGCGTCGTGGCCGACGGCGCGGAGGACCCGCGCGTCGCGCGCGTCAAGGGCAGGGCGGTCATGGCCCGGGCGGTGCGACGCGCGGTGCGGGCGCGCGAGCGCGTGCCCGTGGCGGACGTCCCCGTGCGCCTCGACGGCCACGACCTGCTGATCCGGCGCCGCGACGTCCGCGACGCCATCGCGAAGGCGCGGCGCACCCACAAGCCGCACAACCTCGCGCGCGTCACGTTCGTCCGCGAGATGCTCTCGCGCCTCGTCGACCAGTACGGGCGCCAGCTCGGCGAGCCGCTCGTCGGCGAGGACCGCGCGCTCGCGCTCGAGGACCTGCGCTCGCACCGCGACGTGCGCGTCGCGCTCAACCTCGCGTGGCTCCCTCTCACGCCGGAGCGCCTCGTCGAGGACCTGTGGACCAAGCCGCACCGGCTCGCGGAGGCGGCACCCGAGCTCTCGCCCGCCGACCGGCGCCTGCTGGAACGGCCGAAGGGCTCGCCGTGGACGCCCGCCGACGTCCCGCTCCTCGACGAGGCCGCCGAGCTCCTCGGCGAGGACGACCAGGCGGAGCGGGCCGAGGCCGCCGCACGGGCGGCGCAGCGCGCGCAGGACCTGGAGTACGCGCGGCAGGTGCTCGAGTCGTCCGGGGCCGGCGGCGGGATCGTCGGCGCGGACGTGCTGGCCGAGCGCTTCTCCGCGAGCGGCCCGCGCCTCACCACCGCGGAGCGCGCCGCGCAGGACCGCACGTGGACCTACGGGCACGTCGTGGTCGACGAGGCGCAGGAGCTGTCGGCCATGGCGTGGCGCATGCTCGTGCGCCGGTGCCCGACGCGCTCGTTCACGGTCGTCGGCGACGTCGCGCAGACGTCGTCGCTCGCGGGGGCGCGCTCGTGGAAGGGCATGCTCGACCCGGTCTTCCGCGACGCGTGGCGGCTCGCGGAGCTGACCGTCAACTACCGGACCCCCGCCTCCGTGGCCGACGCCGCCCGCCGCGCCGCCCTCGCCGCCGGGCTGCCCGTCTCGCCGCTCACGTCCGCGCGCGACGTGGAGGACGCGCTGCGCGTCGTCGAGGCGACGCCCGCCGGCCTCCCCGCCCAGGTCCGCGCCGAGGCCGACGCGGCGCGCGCGGAGTTCGTCGCCGCGGAGTCGGGGCGCGTCGCCGTCGTCGCCGCGGCGCAGGCCGTGCCCGCCCTGCGCGCCGCGCTCGGTCTCGTGGACGCCGGACCGGACGCCCCCCTCACGGTCCTGGACCCGGTGCAGGTGAAGGGGCTCGAGTTCGACGCCGTCGTGCTCGTGGAGCCCGCCGAGGTCGCGACCGGCCCGTCCGGCGCCTCGGACCTCTACGTCGCCATGACCCGCCCGACCCAGCGCCTCGTCGTCGTGCACGCCCGCGCGCTCCCGGCGGGCGTGACCGGGACGGGACCGGGCGAGGAGGCGGGCTCGACGACGGACGCGCCGACGAGCACGGTCGCGGAGGACGGGGCACGCGTCGCGCCCTGACCCTCCGGCCCGGACGGCGCAGGTCGGCCGTTCACCTCGTCCCGACTGTCAAGACCCGTTTGGTCCGGACCACGGACCGGGCGCACCATGGGAGCGTGCTACGCGCCCTCCTCCTTGAAAACCTGCACCCTCTCGCTGCCTCGAACCTCGAGGCGGCGGGCATCGACGTCACCGTCCGTTCCGGCGCCCTCGACGAGTCCGAGCTGATCGAGGCCCTCGACGGGGTCCACCTCCTCGGGATCCGGTCCAAGACGAACGTCACCGCGAACGTGCTCGAGAACGCCCCCGACCTGGTGGCGCTCGGCGCGTTCTGCATCGGCACGAACCAGATCGACCTGCGCTCCGCCGCGTCGCAGGGCGTCGCCGTCTTCAACGCCCCGTTCCAGAACACGCGCTCCGTCGTCGAGCTCGCGCTCGCCGAGATCATCGCGCTCACGCGCCGCCTCACCGAGCGCGACCGCGCGCTGCACGAGGGCCGCTGGGACAAGTCGGCCGAGGGCGCGCACGAGGTCCGCGGCCGCACGCTCGGCATCGTGGGCTACGGCAACATCGGCACCCAGCTCTCGGTCGTGGCCGAGAACCTCGGCATGTCCGTGGTCTTCTACGACACGGCGGAGAAGCTCGCGCTCGGCAACGCGCGACGCATGGACACGCTCGACGAGCTGCTCGAGCAGGCGGACGTCGTCACGCTGCACGTCGACGGCCGCCAGGGCAACGCCGGGCTGTTCGGCGCCAAGCAGTTCGCCCGCATGCGCCAGGGCTCGATCTTCCTCAACCTGTCGCGCGGGTTCGTCGTGGACTACGGCGCGCTGCGCGAGGCGATCGAGGAGGGCCGCGTCTCCGGCGCCGCCGTCGACGTGTTCCCGCAGGAGCCCAAGCGCAAGGGCGACAGCTTCGACTCCGAGCTGCGCGGCCTGCCGAACGTCATCCTCACGCCGCACATCGGCGGCTCCACCGAGGAGGCGCAGGAGGCGATCGGCCAGTTCGTCTCGGCCAAGCTGCGCGACTACCTCACGACGGGCTCGACGACGCTCAGCGTCAACGTGCCGAACCTCGCGCTCGAGCAGACGACCGGGATCACGCGCATCACGCACCTGCACCGGAACACGCCGGGCGTCCTCGCGGCCGTCAACGCGACCCTCGCGGAGCACGGCACGAACATCGAGGGTCAGCTCCTCGCCACGCGTGGCGAGATCGGCTACGTCGTCACGGACGTCGGCTCGCGCGTCGAGCCCGCCGTCATCGAGGCGCTCGCCGCGATGGAGCAGACGATCGCCCTGCGCGTCCTCGACTGACACTCACCACGAGCCCCCTCGCCGCGTGCACCGGTGGCCCCGGCGCACGCGGCGAAGGTCCTCGGGCGGCATGACCTTCGCCGCTGAGCGCCCCGCGCTCGGCGGTGCCACGATGAGGCATGACCGGATACACGCACGACGGGCCGCAGATCCTCGACGCCGACGCGTCGTGGGACCTCGTGGAGGGGACCCACGTCGCACGCCTCGCCGTGAGCGTGCGGGGCGAGCCGGACATCTACCCCGTGACCGTCCGCGCGCACGGGCGCACGCTCGCGTTCCGCACCGTGCCGGGGACCAAGCTCGCGACCCTGGCGACCAACGAGCGGGTCGCGCTCGAGTGGGACCACGTCGACGACGACGGGGCCTGGAGCGTCGTCGCCCGCGGCACCGCGCGCCGGGTGCGCTCCGAGCACGAGGTCGACGCCGTCCTGGCGGACGCGGCCCCGCTCGTCCCCGTCGTCGACGTCCCGACCGAGGAGTGGGTCGTCATCGAGGTCCGCGAGCTGACCGGGCGACGCTTCGCGCGTTCGGACGCCTAGGGAGCGCGCTCGTCCCGGACGTGCGTCGTCCGGCCGCCCCGACGGGGCGACCGGACGACGAGCGCTTTGCCGGACCGGCGGTCAGCCCGACTTGCGGCGGAACGTGCGCTGGACCGGGCCCACGGTCTCGGACCCGTGCACCGCCCCGGTGTTGGACTCGCCGTCGGCCGTGCGGTGACGTGCGGCGTTCTTCCGGTCGAGCGCCTCCCGGAACTTCGCCTTGGCCTCGTCGGTCGGTGCGGTGTCTGCAGCGGATCGCTGCTGGTCGGACGCCATGGCGGTCTCCTCGTCGATGGGGGAACTCGGTCGTGCACTGCGGTCGGCCCGACGGTGCGGGCACCTCGACCAGCCTCCCCCACCCCGTCGCCGGACGCCACCTGATTTGTCCGCCGGTCAGCCGGTCCCCGAGGGACCGTCGGGCGGCGTCCGGTAGCGTCGGCCTCGTGCCGACCGACTCCTCCACCGCCCCCGCCGCCGGCCCCTCCGCGGCGTCGTCCGCGGACCACGCCCCGCTGCCGCACCGCCGTCTCGGCCGTTCCGGGCTGGCGCTGCCGGCGGTGTCGCTGGGCCTGTGGCAGAACTTCGGCGACGCCGACCCGCGGGCGACGCAGCGCGAGATCGTGCTGCACGCGGTCGACCACGGGGTGACCCACCTCGACCTCGCGAACAACTACGGCCCGCCGGGCGGAGCGGCCGAGGAGTCGCTGGGGCACCTGCTCGCGCGCGAGCTGCGGCCGGTGCGCGACGAGCTCGTCGTGACGACCAAGGCCGGCTACCGCATGGGGCCCGGTCCCTACGGCGAGGGCGGCTCGCGCAAGTACCTGCTCTCCTCGCTCGACGCCTCGCTGCGCCGCCTCGGGCTCGACCACGTCGACATCTTCTACTCCCACCGCTTCGACCCGACGACGCCGCTCGAGGAGACCGTCGGCGCGCTCGCCACCGCGGTCCGTTCGGGGCGCGCGCGGTACGCGGGCATCTCGTCCTACTCGGCGCGACGCACCTGGGAGGCGCTGCAGGTCGCGGAGCAGGTGGGCGTCGACCTCGTCGTGACCCAGGTGTCGTACTCGATGCTCAACCGGTGGGTCGAGGAGCCCGACCCGCACGACCCCGCGGGCGCGTCCGTGCTCGACGTCGCGGGCGCCGAGGGACTCGGCGTCGTCGCCTTCTCGCCGCTCGCCCAGGGGATGCTCACCGACCGGTACCTGCACGGGGTCCCGGACGACTCGCGCGCGGCGCGCGGGGGGCCGCTGCGACCGGCATTCCTCTCGGACGCGAACCTCGACCACGTCCGCCGGCTCGACGACCTCGCCCGCGCCCACGGGCGCAGCCTCGCCACGACGGCGATCCTCTGGGCGATGCGGGACGAGCGGGTCACCTCCGTGCTGCTCGGCGCGAGCTCGACGCGGCAGCTCGACGAGAACCTCGCCGCGCTCGACGCACCGCCGCTCTCCGCCGAGGAGCTCGCCGCCGTCGACGCGCTGCCCGCGGACACCGGCATCAACATCTGGGCGTCGCGGTCCAGCGACCTGTAGGCCCGCCGGACGCACGCCGACGACCCGGACCCTCTGCCGGAGGCACGACGTGACCTCGCGCACGGCGCCGCGACGTGACCTCGCGCGCGGCACCCCGCGCGCGGCGCCTCAGGCGTGCGGTGCGGCCTGCTCGCGCACGTCGGCGTCCGCATCGGTGCTGCCCGAGCCCTCCTCTGCCCGCGCCGCGGCCGTCTCGCGCTCCTCGCGCTCGACGCGCAGCGAGGTGATCGCGCTCTCGAAGTCCTCGAGCGAGTCGAACGCCTGGTAGACGCTCGCGAAGCGCAGGTAGGCGACCTCGTCGAGCTCGCGCAGCGGCCCGAGGATCGCGAGCCCGATCTCGTACGCGTCGAGCTCGGCGCTGCCGCTCGCCCGGATGGTCTCCTCGACGCGCTGCGCGAGCACCGCCAGGTCGTCCTCGTTGACGGGCCGCCCCTGGCAGGCCTTGCGCACGCCGTTGACGATCTTCTCGCGCGAGAAGGGCTCCGTCACGCCGGAGCGCTTGACCACGGACAGGCTCGCGGTCTCGATCGTCGTGAAGCGGCGGTTGCACTCGGGGCACTGACGGCGCCGACGGATCGACGCGCCGTCGTCCGAGGTGCGCGAGTCGACGACGCGGGAGTCCGCGTGGCGGCAGAACGGGCAGTGCATGGCGGGCTCCTCCGCGGGTTCGCGCCGACAGGTCGGCGCGACGAACGTATGCCGTCGCGGCAGGACGGTGCAACACGCCTCCGACGCCGGCGGCTCGCGCGCAGTGACGCGGCGGCGCGCGGGCAGCCGCACCGGGGCGCGTGGACGGCAGAACGGGGGCGGTCGTGTTCGACCGCCCCCGTCGGGACGCCCCCGTCCCCATCTCGCGCGTGACTCGCCTCACGCGCGGCGACGTGCACAGGAGTCGCGGTGGACCGCGTGCTCCTCGCCTCGTCCGCCCAGCCCCCCAGCCGGCGTTGTGAGGTGACACTAACTTAGGGCGACCTAAATGACACCGCAACCCCTGCGCACCGTGCGGAACGGTTTCCTCCCGTGTCCTGCGTCACACCGCACCGGCCCCCTGAGATCGCGGGGCTCGGCGTCAGGCGGATGTCGGCAGGAGGATCCTCTGACCGGCCTGGAGGCCCGACGACGTGAGCCCGTTGAGCTCGGCGAGCCCGCTCACGACGTCGCGCAGGTCCTCGCCCGGGGCCGCCACGCCCTGCGCGAGCTCCCACAGCGTCTCGCCCGAGCTCACGACGTGGACCCGGACCTCCAGGGGCTCGCCCGGACCGCTCGCGACGGCGACGCCCACCCGTGCGGCGAGCAGCAGGACCACGGCGGCCAGGAGCACGAGGACCACGCGGCCCCGCCGCGTGAGCCGCAGCGGCCGCTCCCCCGCTCGCCCTGCCACAGGGCCGAGAGGCCCGACCGTCGAGATCGTCATCGCATCCATCCCTGCTCCGTCCCGGCTCGCGGGCCCGATCGCCTTCCCCGGTCGATCGGACGCCGCGAGCCCTTCGCCTCCGAGCCGACCGGGCTGGTCGAACACGTGTACGTAGAACACCTGTACGAAGGTCTATCACGAACGACCCACGGAGTCGAGACATGCTCGAACAGGTGTTTGATTCGTGTCGCAACCTCCCCTAGCCTGGGGTCAGGTCGGTTCGCCGGACATGTCCGCTCGGACCCGGAGGGGCGACCGAGGTCCCGGAGCGCACGCGCCGGGGAGGGGAGGCTGCAGGCCCGGGAGGCGTCGGCGGCCGCGACGGACGAAGGCGGAGCGACCATGGCGGGACGAGGCACGGACAGGGCACGGGGGCTCGCCGAGGTGCGCGAGCTCCCGGACGGGTCGGCGGGAGGTGACGGGCTCACGCCGCGGCAGCGCCTCGTGCTCGAGACCATCCGCGCGTGCGTCGAGCAGCGCGGCTACCCGCCGAGCATGCGGGAGATCGGCGAGGCCGTGGGCCTGACGAGCCCGTCGTCGGTGAAGCACCAGCTCACGACGCTCGAGCGCAAGGGGTTCCTGCGTCGCGACCCGAACCGCCCCCGCGCGATCGAGGTCGTGCAGCCGGACGACGCGCGCCGCGCCACCCCGCTCACGGCAGCGGGCTCCGCGACCGAGCCCGTGTACGACGAGGCGCACCCGGCGCCGTCGTACGTCCCGGTGGTCGGCCGCATCGCCGCCGGCGGCCCGATCCTCGCGGAGCAGGTCGTCGAGGACGTCTTCCCGCTGCCCCGCCAGCTCGTCGGCGAGGGCGAGCTCTTCCTCCTGCGGGTGCAGGGCGACTCGATGGTCGACGCCGCGATCTGCGACGGCGACTGGGTCGTCGTACGCCGCCAGCCCGTGGCGGAGAACGGCGAGATCGTCGCGGCGATGATCGACGGCGAGGCCACGGTGAAGTCCCTGCGCCGCGCGGACGGTCGCGTCTGGCTCATGCCGCACAACACGGCGTACGACCCGATCCCGGGCGACGACGCCCAGGTCCTCGGGCGCGTCGTCTCCGTCCTGCGCAGCCTCTGAGCGCACGGGGTCCGGTCCCCGTCATCGTCACAGCCACAGTCACCGAGCACGGCGAGAGCCGGGTGGTCGTCGACCACCCGGCTCTCGTGGTGCTCGGACCCGGTCGGCGGGCCCGGCGGGTCAGAGGCCGAAGCGCCGGGCGACGCCCCGCAGCGACTCCGCGGACGAGCGCAGCCCGGCGAGCTCTGCCTCGGCCAGCGGCACGTCGACCCGCTCGGTGGCACCGCGGCGGTCGACGAGCGTCGGCAGCGAGAGGCACACGTCGTCGAGCCCGTACGCGCCGTCGAGCAGCGTCGAGACGGGCAGGATGCGGTGCTCGTCGTCGAGCACGGCCTCGATGATGCGCGTGCCCGCGAGCCCGACGGCGTAGTTCGTCGCCCCCTTGCCCTCGATGATCCGGTAGGCCGACTGCACGACCTCGCGCGCGATGTCGTCGCGCACCGCCTCGGTGAGCGGGCCCCGGCCACCGAGGCCCGGCCACTCGAGGAGCGGCACGCCGCCGATGGTCGCCGAGCTCCACAGCGGGATCTCGCTGTCGCCGTGCTCGCCGGCGATGTACGCGTGGACGTTCTGCACCGCCACGCCGCAGTGCTGGGCCACGAGGAAGCGCAGGCGCGACGAGTCGAGCACCGTCCCGCTGCCGAAGAGCTGCGACGGTGGCAGCCCCGAGAACTTGAGCGCCGCGTACGTGACGATGTCGACCGGGTTCGTCACCATGACGTAGACCGCGTCCGGGGCGACCTCCACCAGCCCGGGAAGGATCGTGCGCATGAGGCCGATCGTGCCCTCGGCGAGGTCGAGCCGCGTCTGGCCGGGCTTCTGCTTGGCCCCGGCCGTCACGACGACCACGTCGGCCCCTGCGCACACCGCGACGTCGTCCGACCCCTCGACGCGGGCCATCGGCATGAACTGGATGCCGTGCTGGAGGTCGAGCACCTCCGCCTCGACCTTCGCCCGGTTCACGTCCAGGAGCGCGACCGTGCGTGCGGCCCCGCGCATGAGGGCCGCGTAGGCCAGCGTCGACCCGACGGCGCCCGCGCCGACGATCGCCAGCTTGGTCGTCCGCGCTCCCCCTCCCGGCCCGCCCGTGGTCGCGTCGCCCGTGCCGTGCGGGGACGTGCTCGTCGTCATGTCGCCTCCGTGAAGTTCGCTAGATTCCCTGATGCTCGCGGAAAGGACTCAGCCTAGGGCGGTGAGGCGCCGGAGCGCAGCGGTGGCGACGTCACGGTCCGTCGTCTGCCAGAACCCCGGCATCGACCGCGTGAGGAACGTCCCGTAGCGCGCGGTCACGAGGCGCGGGTCGAGGACCGCGACCACGCCGCGGTCTGCCGTCGACCGGACGAGCCGGCCGGCGCCCTGCGCCAGCAGGAGCGCGGCGTGCGTCGCCGAGACCTGCATGAACCCGTTGCCGCCCGCGGCCTCGACGGCCCGGGCCCGGGCCGACTTCACCGGGTCGTCCGGGCGTGGGAACGGGATCCGGTCGATGAGCACGAGCTGGCACGACGGCCCCGGGACGTCGACGCCCTGCCACAGCGACAGCGTGCCGAACAGGCACGTCGCCGGGTCGTCGGCGAACTCGCGCACGAGCGTCGGGAGCTGGTCGTCCCCCTGGCACAGGATCGGCACGTCGAGCCGCTCGCGCATCGCCTCGGCCGCGGCGACCGCCGCGCGGCGCGACGAGAACAGGCCGAGCGTGCGTCCGCCCGCGGCCTCCACGAGCGCGGCGATCTCGTCGAGCTGGTGCTCCGTGGACGCCTCGCGGCCGGGCGTCGGCAGCCGCTTGGCGACGTAGAGGATGCCCTGCCGCGCGTAGTCGAACGGGCTGCCGACGTCGAGCCCGCGCCACCGCGGCGCGTCGGCGTCCCCGCTCTCGCCGCCGCCGAGCCCGAAGGTGCGCGCGACGGCGTCGAAGCTTCCGCCGAGCGCGAGCGTCGCCGAGGTGAAGACCCCGGTGCGCTCGGCGAGCAGGTGCGTGCGGATGAGGCCCGCGACGCCCAGCGGGGCGGCGTGCAGGCGGCTCGCGCCCTCCCCGAACCGGTCGGCCGACCAGCCGCCCTCGCCGGGCCGGGAGCACCAGAGCACGTCGTGCCCGGTCGGGTCCGCGGCCATGCGCTCGGCGACCTCGAAGAGCTGCAGCATGGTCGACTGCGCCATCTTCAGGCCGGAGTCGGGCTGGGCCGGCTTGGTGACCCCGGTCTCGGGCTTGAGCGTCGAGAGCACCTCGCGCGCGGCGTCGCGCACGGCGGCGACGGCCGAACGCGCGCCGTCGGGCAGACCGTCCGGGAACCGCTCGGCGGGCAGCGCTCCGACGACCGTGCCGAACGCGGCCGACGCCGCGTCCAGCGCGTCCGTCGTGACGCCCCCGTGCCGTCGCGCGAGGCGGGCCGCGCTCTCGATCGCCGGGACGGAGAGGTCGACCGTCGCCGCCGCGGTCACCCGGTCGGCGAGCTCGTGCGCCTCGTCGACGACGAGCACGTCGTGCTCGGGCAGCACGCCGGGCGAGCCCATCGCGGCGATGCCGAGCATCGCGTGGTTGGTCACCACGACGTCGGCCTCCCGTGCCGTCGCGCGCGCCTTCTCGGGGAAGCACTCGGCGAGCAGGGGGCACCGCTGGCCGAGGCACTCGAGCGCCGTGACCGAGACCTGCCGCCACGCCTTGTCGCTCACCCCGGGCACGAGGTCGTCCCGGTCCCCGGTCGACGTCTCGTCGGCCCACTCGCGCAGGCGCACGACCTGCTCGCCGAGCGCCGCGGCGCCGGTCCCGCCGCGTGCGGCGGGGTGGTCGGCGGCGCCCGCGGACTCGCCCGGCAGGTCGAACAGCGTCGGCTCGTCGGCCGGGTACCCGCCCGCGATCTTGTGGACGCACAGGTAGTTGTGCCAGCCCTTGAGGAGCGCGATCGTCGCGGGGCGCGGGAGGCGGTCCGCCACGGCGTCGGCGACGAGCGGGAGGTCGCGCGTGATGACCTGGCGCTGGAGCGCCAGCGTCGCGGTCGAGACGATCACCCGCTCGTCGGTCGCCACCGCGTGCCGCACCGCAGGCACGAGGTACCCGAGCGACTTGCCCGTGCCCGTGCCCGCCTGCACGACGAGGTGCTCCGACCCCTCGATCGCGTCGGTGACCGCGCGCGCCATCGCGTGCTGGCCGTCGCGCCGTGCGCCGCCCAGCCGCGTGACGGCGACGTCGAGCAGCGCGTCGACGTCGGGCACGTCGCCTCCCGCGGTGCCGGCCGTCGTCCCCGGCCCCTCGGCGTCGACGCGGTCGGGGGCAGGTCGCGTGGAGGGGGGCACCCGCCGAGTCTACGGTCGGTCACCCACGGGACGGCGGCCCTGTGGACGAGGGCACCGGGCACGGCGCGACCCCGTGCGGCAGGAGCCGCACGGGGTCGCGGAGAGCGTCGGGCCGGGGTCTGGTGCGGGCCGGTCAGCCCTGGGCCGAGGCCCCGACGAGCTCGGTCGCGAGCGCCTGGGCGACGCGACCGCGCAGGAGCGTGCCCTCGGGCGTGTGCTCCTCGTGGTCGATCTCGCCCTCGGTGTGGACCCGGTGCACGAGGTCGCCGCGGTGGTAGGGCACGACGACGTCGATCTCGACGTCCGGTCGGGGCAGCTCGTGCGCGATGAGCTCGCGCAGGTGCTCGATCCCCTCGCCCGTGTGCGCCGAGACCACCACCGTGCGCCGCTCGCGCAGGCGGATCCGCGCGATCGTCTCGGGGTCCGCGACGTCGGCCTTGTTGAGGACGATCACCTCGGGCACGTCCTCCACGCCCGGGATGTCGGCCAGGACGTGGCGCACCGCCGCGATCTGACCCTCGGGGTCGGGGTGCGACGCGTCCACCACGTGGAGCAGCAGGTCGGCGTCGCCGACCTCCTCGAGCGTCGACCGGAACGCCTCGACGAGCTGGTGCGGCAGCGCGCGGACGAACCCGACGGTGTCGGCGAGCGTGTACACGCGCCCGTCCTCGGTGCGCGTGCGGCGCACGGTGGGGTCGAGCGTCGCGAACAGGGCGTTCTCGACGAGCACGCCCGCGCCCGTGATGGCGTTGAGCAGGCTCGACTTGCCCGCGTTCGTGTAGCCCGCGATCGCGACGGACGGGACCGCGTGCCGCTTGCGCGACGCGCGCTTGGTCTCACGGCCCGGGGCCATCGCCTGGATCTCCCGGCGCAGCTTGGCCATGCGGTTGCGGATGCGGCGGCGGTCCAGCTCGATCTTCGTCTCACCCGGACCACGCGAGCCCATGCCCGCGCCCGCCCCGCCGACCTGACCACCGGCCTGCCGGGACATCGACTCGCCCCACCCGCGCAGGCGCGGGAGGAGGTACTCGAGCTGGGCGAGCTCGACCTGCGCCTTGCCCTCCCGGGACTTCGCGTGCTGGGCGAAGATGTCGAGGATCAGGGCGGTCCGGTCGATCACCTTGACCTTGACGATGTCCTCGAGCGCACGCCGCTGGGAGGGCGCGAGCTCGCCGTCGATCACGACCGTGTCGGCGCCGCTGGCGGCGACGACGTCGGCCAGCTCGGCCGCCTTGCCGGAGCCCAGGTACGTGCCCGGGTCGGGCTTCGCGCGGCGCTGGATCACGCCGTCGAGCACCTGGGAGCCCGCCGTCTCGGCGAGGGCCGCGAGCTCGCGCAGCGAGATCTCGGCCTCCTCCGCGGACGTGGGGGCGCCGTCCTCGCGCGGGTCGGAGCCGGGGCTCCACAGCCCGACGAGCACGACCTTCTCGAGGCGCAGCTGCCGGTACTCGACCTCGGTGACGTCCTCGAGCTCGGTCGACAGGCCGACCACGCGGCGCAGCGCGCTGCGCTCCTCGAGCTCGAGCTGCTCGCCGTCGTGCCGTGCGTGGACCGTGCCGCCCTCGGCGCGCGCCGTCCCGGCCCGAGCGAGCACCCGCGCCACGACGTCGCTCGCGATGTCCCGCGTCGCGCCGGTCGGCTCGTCCTGAGCCGGGGTGGGGTTCGCCGGTGAGTTTGCCGGGGTAGCGCTCATGTGCCGCCTTTCGTCGGGAAGTGGCGCGCGTGCGCCCTGGTGACACAACAAGCGTGGCACGGGAAATCGTCCCGGGGCCAGCGGATAAGCGGGTGAGCCCTGCGCGGACGGACCTGGCCGCCGTCGTCCGCGGGCCGGTCCGCGTAAGATCGGCCGACGTGACCGAGGACCAGGACCCCGCCGTCGACGCTGCGCACGACAGCACGCAGGACCACTACTTCACCGCGAAGCCGGCGTCCCCCGCCGAGCGCCGCACGATCTCCGTGCGCCTCGCGGGACGTGACGTCGAGGTGGAGGTCGCGTCCGGCGTCTTCTCCCCCGGGCGCCTCGACCTCGGCACGCAGGTCCTGCTCCGGACCACCCCGCCGCTCGACGCCGTCCTCGCGACCCGGTCCGCCCGCGCGGACGGCGGGCCCGACGGCGGCGCCGCGCACGTCCTCGACCTCGGCTGCGGCTGGGGCCCGGTCGCCCTCACGATGGCCCTGGAGGCCCCGGACGCGACCGTGTGGGCGGTCGACGTCAACGAGCGCGCGCTCGACCTCGTGCGGCGCAACGCGGAGCGGCTCGGCCTGACGAACGTCCGTGCGGTCGTGCCGGACGACGTGCCCGACGACGTCGCGTTCGCCGCGCTGTGGTCGAACCCGCCGATCCGGGTCGGCAAGGACGTCCTGCACGCGATGCTGCTGCACTGGCTCCCGCGCCTCGCGCCGGGCGCGAGCGCGCACCTCGTCGTGCAGCGCAACCTCGGGTCGGACTCGCTCCAGCGGTGGCTCGCCGAGGCGCTGCCGCCGCACCTGCCGGGCGCGGTCGTCGAACGCGCCGCGAGCGCGAAGGGGTTCCGGGTGCTGGAGGTCGTGGCCCCGGGCTGAGCCCGACCGTCAGACCGGCGCGCGGTCGTCCTCGGTCGCGACAGGCTCGGCCTCGTGGTCGTCCGCCGTCGTGGCACCGCCGTCGTCGTCGGTCTCCGTGGCGGCGGGAGCGGGCAGGAGCGACGCCAGGTCGACCTCGCCCGAGTAGACGAGCTCGGCGGGTCCCGCGAGCTCGACGCGGTCGCCCTCGAGCGCCCGCACGCGCACCGTCCCGCCCGGGACGTCGACGAGCCAGATGTCCGGCGCGTCCGGGCCGCCCCAGACCCGGACCGCGAGCGCCGCGGCGCACGCACCGGTGCCGCACGACGGCGTCTCCCCGACGCCGCGCTCGTGGACGCGCATGCGCACGCGCCCGACGAGGGTTCCGTCGTCCGCCGTCGTCTCGCCCAGCGGCACCACGAGCTCGACGTTCGTCCCGTGCGCCGGGTGCGGCTCGACGACCGGCGCCTGGGTGAGGTCCGCGCGCGCCAGCACGTCCTCGCGCGCGACGGCGAGCACCGTGTGCGGGTTGCCGAGGTCGACGCTCAGCGCGGGGCGCGGGACCTCCCAGCCGCGGACGACGACGGTCGCGTCGTAGCCGTCGTGCAGCGCGGGCCGGCCGCCGGGGAGGAACCACGGGCCCATGTCGACCGCGAACCAGCCGTCGTCCTCCTTGCGCACGCGCTTGACGCCCGCGCGCGTCCCGACGGGGACCTCGTTCCCGCCCGCGAAGCTCACGAGCCCGAGCCGCTCGGCGAACGCGGCGAACACGCGCACGCCGTTGCCGCACATCTCGGCGACGGAGCCGTCGGCGTTGCGGTAGTCCATGAACCAGATGGCGTGCGGGTCCTCCGCGAGCACCTCGCGCGACTCGGGCACGAGCGCGGTCGGGACGAGGCGGATGACGCCGTCGCCACCGATCCCGCCGCGGCGGTCCGCGAGCGCGCGCACGAGCTCGGGCGTGAGGTCGAGCTCGCCCTTCGTGTCCGCGAGCAGCACGAAGTCGTTGCGGGTCCCGTGGCCCTTGGTGAAGCGGGTGCGCGTCATGAGCCCAGACTACGGCGCACCGGGGCGGCGCCGTCCGCTTCGTCCGGCCCGACGGCCTCGCCCCGGGCGGACGCGGCGGCGTGCTCGTCGGCCACGGCGACGAGCGCGAGCGCGTCCTCGACGCGCGTCGGGGACTGCGCGTCGAGCCAGCGCACGCGGGGGTCGCGACCGAACCAGCCCATCTGCTTGCGCGCGAGACGGCGCGTGTTGGCGGTGACGGCCTCGCGCGCGGCGTCCTCGGTCGTCTCCCCGTGGAGCGCGGCCAGCACCTCGGCGTACCCGACGGCGCGACGCGCGGTCCGGCCCATCCCCAGCGCCTCCACCCGGCGCACCTCGTCGACGAGCCCCTGCGCCCACATCCGCTCGACCCGGCCCGCGACGCGCGCGTCGAGCGCCGCGCGGTCGCAGTCGAGGCCGAGCTGGACGGTCGGGCGCACGTAGACCTGCCGCGGGAGGTTCGCGGTGAAGGGCTCCCCCGTGAGCTCCATGACCTCCAGGGCGCGGACGACCCGACGCGTGTTGGCGGGGCCGATGCTCGCGGCCGCCGCGGGGTCGCGCCGTGCGAGCTCGTCGTGCAGCGCGCGCGTCCCCTCCGTCTCGGCGCGCGCCTCGAGCGCTGCGCGCACGACGGGGTCGGTGCCGGGGAACCGCATGTCGTCGAGGAGGGCGCGCACGTAGAGGCCCGACCCGCCCACGACGACGGCGCGCGCCCCGCGCGCGGCGATCTCGTCGAGCGTCCGGCGGGCCTCCTCCTGGTAGCGCGCGACCGACGCGTCCTCGACGGGGTCGAGCACGTCGAGGAGGTGGTGGCGCACGCCGCGGCGCTCACCGACGGGGACCTTCGCGGTGCCCACGTCCATGCCGCGGTAGAGCTGGTACGCGTCGGCGTTGACGATCTCCGCCGGCGCGCCGGGCGCGGACAGCCGCTCGGCCAGGTCGAGGGCGAGGTCCGACTTGCCCGTGGCGGTCGGTCCCACGACGGCGACGACGACGCGGCGGCCGTACGGGTCGTCGCCGTGCTGCGCGCCGGTCGGGTCGGGCTCGGTTTTCACCCGCGCAACGGTACCGGCCGGGTCGCCCGGGCCTGGGTCGTGTGGGCGGTGATGCGTAGTGTGTCCGGTGGACGGTCCGCCTGCTCGCGGGCCCGCCACCGACCCCGTCGCGTGCCCCGACCCGCCCTCCTGCGGTCGGCGCACGGACGCACGCACCGACGACAAGGACTCGAGACATGGGTTTCTTCACCAAGCCGGACGCCGCCCCGACCAGCCAGAACGCGCCGGTGACGCGCGAGCGGGTCGAGGCGTTCCTCAAGAGCCGCGACTGGCGGTACTTCGTCGACTCCGACGGGGACCTCGGCGGCAACTGGGACGGCAAGGTGTTCTTCTTCTTCCTCATGGGCGAGAAGCAGGAGATCCTGCAGGTCCGCGGCCGGTGGAACCGGACGCTGCCCGCCGCCGCGGAGGCGCAGGTCGTGCTCGTCGCCAACGAGTTCAACCGCGACAAGATCTGGCCCAAGGTCTACACGCGCGTCGAGGACGACCAGGTCGCCGTGTACACCGAGGTCGCGACCGACCTCGAGTTCGGCGCGGCGGACGACCAGCTCGGCCAGCTCGTCGAGTGCGGCCTGTTCACGGGCCTGCAGTTCTTCGACGCGCTCGACGAGCGCTTCCCCGACACCGCGGCGCAGGCTGTCCTCGCCGACGGCCCCGACGTCGACGCGCGGTGAGCGCGGCGCACGAGCGCACCGACGGCGGGGTCTCCCCGCACGGCACGGCCCCGGGCGGGGAGGCGACGGCGGCGTTCCAGGTCGACCTGCGGGGCGTCGTGGACCTCCTCGCCCGGCACCTGTACTCGAGCCCGCGCGTCTACCTTCGCGAGCTCCTGCAGAACGGGGTCGACGCGATCACGGCGCGGGTCGCGCTGGAGGGCTCGGAGGCACCGAGCCGCATCCTGCTGCGCCCGCTCCCGGACGGCGGTCTCGAGGTGCACGACTCGGGCGTGGGCCTGACCCGCGACGAGGCGCAGGAGCTGCTCGCGACCATCGGTCGCAGCTCCAAGCGCGACGTCGAGCTGGGCTCGGGCCGCGAGGAGTTCCTGGGCCAGTTCGGCATCGGGCTGCTCTCGGCGTTCATGGTCGCCGACGAGATCGAGCTCGTCTCGCGCTCGGCCCGCCCGAGCCCGTCGGGCGCCCCGGTCGCGCCGGTGCGCTGGCGGGGCCGCGCCGACGGGCGGTACGAGCTCGTCGAGCTGGGCCCGGACGACCCGGACGCGCCCGCGGAGCCGGGGAGCATCGTGCGCCTGCGTCCGCGCCGGGACACCGAGCACTGGCTCGCGCCCGAGACCGTGGTCGCGCTCGCGCAGGACTTCGGTTCCCTCCTGCCCGTGGAGCTGCTCGTCGAGACTCGTCTCGACGACGCGGCCCCGGTCGGCGCGGACGCGCCCGTCGTGCTGCGCCGGCTGAGCGGCGACGAGCTCCCCTGGCGTGCCGCGCACCCGACGCCCGCCGCGCGCGACGCGGCGCTGACGGCCTACGCCGAGCGGACGCTGGGCTTCGGCCCGCTCGCCCGGATCGACCTCGACCTGCCCCTCGCGGGGCTGTCCGGCGTCGGGTACGTGCTGCCCGCCGCGGTCGCGCCGACGACCACGGCGCGGCACCGCGTCTACCTCAAGCGCATGCTGCTCGGCAGCGCCGTCGACGACCTCCTGCCCCCGTGGGCGTTCTTCGTCCGCTGCGTCCTCGACGCGTCCGTGCTGCGGCCGACCGCGTCGCGCGAGGGCCTGTACGAGGACGAGGTCCTGCTCGCGACCCGGGACGCGCTCGGCGCGCAGGTCCGCCGGTGGCTGCTCGAGACGCTCGCGACGGACACCGTCCTCGCGCGCCGCTTCCTGGAGACCCACCACCTCGCGGTCCGGGCGCTCGCGCTCACCGACGACGAGATGCTCGACGTCGCGGCGCGCGTGCTGCCGTTCGAGACGACCGCGGGGACGGGGACGCTCGCCGACCTCGCGGAGGCGCACCCGCAGGGCCGCCTGCTCTACACGTCGAGCGTCGAGGAGTTCCGCCGCATCGCGCCCGTCGCGGCGGCCCAGGGCCTCGCCGTCGTCAACGGCGGGTACGTCTACGACGCGGACCTGCTCGAGCGCGTCGCGGCGCGGTTCCCGCAGTGGCGGCTGTCGCCGGTCTCCGCCACCGACGTCGCGCACGTCCTCGACGAGGTCGAGCCCCTGCGCGAGCTCGAGGTCGCGGACGCGCTGGCGTCGCTCGACGCCGCGCTCGCCGACCAGGACTGCGACGTCGTGCTGCGCCGGTACGAGCCGGACGCCCTGCCGGCGATGCTGCTGCACGACCGCGACGGCGACCACGCACGCGAGGCGGCCCGCGTGGCCGAGACCGAGGACCTGTGGGGCGAGGTCCTCGCGGGCCTCAGCGGCCCGGTCCGTCCCCGTCGGCTCGTCCTCAACGACGCCAACGACACGGTCCGCGACCTGCTCGCGAGCCCCGACGCCGAGGTCCGTGCCGCGGGCGCCCGCTCGCTGTACGTGACGGCGGTGCTGGCGTCGGGCAAGGCGCTGCAGCCCGTCGAGGCGGCGCTCATGAACGACTCGCTGTCGCTCCTGCTGGCCCGCGCCCTCGCGACCCCCGGCCCCGGCTCGCACACCGACCCGCACACCGACGAGGAGAACCGATGACCCGGTCCGTGGACCAGGTGAACGCCACGCTGTACGACGTCCGCCGCATGCCCTACGGCCTCGCGCGCTCCACGGCCGCCGCGGCCGAGGTCGAGCGCGTGGAGGCCGAGGGGCCGGACGGGGCGCGCGCGTACGCGCTCTTCGTCCTCGTCGAGTCCTTCGTCTGGGGCGGCGAGGTCACCAAGGCCTACCTGCCGTTCACCAAGCTGCTGCGCTGGTGGGACGAGCATCCCGAGCACTTCGACGCCGAGGACGCGCACTCGCTCTTCTGGTCGTTCAAGTGGATGGTCGGGCACCTCATGGAGTTCCCCACGGTCCCCGCCGCGCAGATCGAGCGCACGCTCGACGACATGGCGCGGCGCTACGCGCTCGCCGGGAACGGTACGAACGCGGTCGCGCTGGAGCGCTTCGAGTGGGCCCGGGAGCGCGGGGGCGCGGACGTCGAGGACGCCTACCGGGCGTGGGTCGCGACCCCGCGGGACGAGTACTCCCAGTGCGAGGCCTGCGAGCCGGGCGACCGTGCCGCGTACCTCTTCGAGACGGGGCGCCACGACGAGGGCATCCGGCTGCTCGAGCAGGTGCTGCAGGGGTCGCCCTCGTGCGCCACGGAGCCCGGCGACATGCTCTCCCACCTCCAGCTCGCGTACGTCGCGGTCGGCGACGCCGACGCCGCCGCCCGCACGCACCGCCGCGGGCTGCGGCACCTCGACACCGGCGTGTCGATGACGGGCCCGAAGGGCCGGCACGTCGAGTTCCTCGCGCGCACGGGGAACGCGTCGCGCGCGCTGCGCCTGCTCGCCGAGCACCAGGCGTTCCTCACCGAGGCCGACTCGCCGGGCGACCGGCTCGGCTTCCTCACGAGCGTGAGCGTCGCGACGGGCGTGCTGCGGGCCGAGCACGCGGACGCCCCTCTCACCCTGCGCGACGTGCCCGCGACCACGGTCGCCGAGCTCGACGACTGGGTGCGCCGCGAGGCGGCCGGGCTCGCGTGCTCGTTCGACGACCGCAACGGCACGCCCGCCGCGACCGAGCGGCTGCGCGCCGCGTGGGAGCACGGGGCGCGCTCGCTGCCCGTGGACCTCTCGGTCCTGTCGGCCGCGCCGGGGCCCGTGGCCGGTGCCCCGGCCGCCCCGACCGTCGGCGCCGCCGGCGCGGCGGACGACCGGGCGACGGCGCACCCGTCGGACGGCCCGGCCCCGGCGCCCACCGATGACGCCGCCGCCGCGGACCTCGCACGCACCGAGCACCACGCCGGGCAGGCCGAGCACGCCGGGGACGAGCCCACCGACGCCGAGGGTCTGCTCCGGCTCGCCGACGACGTCACGGGCGAGGACCCGGTGCGCGCCGCGCAGCTCCTGCGGCGCGCGTCAGCGCTGCTGGAGTCGGGCGGCCACCTCGACCGGGCAGGGTTCGCGCTCGCCGAGGCGGCTCAGCTCGCCGCGGTCGAGGGCGACGACGACGGCGCCGCCCCGGCGTTCGTGCACGCCCTCGCGCTGCTGCGCGCGGGCGGCGTCGCCCCCCGGTTCGTCGGCCCGGTCGTCCGCGCGTCGGCACGGCTGGAGGCCGGGCGCGGCGACGTGACCGGCGCGCTCGCGCAGCTCCAGCGCACGCTGGACGACCTCGACGCCGCCGGTCCCGATGTCGTCGGCCAGGCGACCCGCGCGGCCGACCTCGTCGAGCGGGACTCCGCAGCCGACGAGCGGGAGCGCCGCGACCTGCGGGACACCCGTGCCCGGCTGCTGGCGACCGCCGGAGAGCTCGACGCCGCGGCCACGCTCGCCGAGGCCGTGGCCGAGGAGTTCGCCCGCGCGGGCGAGGTCGGCGACGCCGCTCATGCGTTCTGGCTCGCGGGCCGCTCCCGCAGCGCGGCCGGAGCCGACGCGGACGCCGTCGACCTCCTCGAGTCCGCGATGGAGGGCTTCGCGATCGTCCACGACCGCGACGCGCGGACGATGGTCGCGAACGAGCTCGTGGCGACGCTGCGCCGCCTCGGTCGCGAGCAGGACGCGGCCGCCGTCGGGGCGGGGCTCAGCGGCTGACGGGCCCGGCCGGCGCCGGGGAGGCAAGGGCGCCGTCGTCGAACCAGCGCACCTCGTAGCCGCGCTTCTCGTACTCCCCCGTCGCGACGTGGCGGTGCTCGTCGTCGGGCGCGGCTCCGAACCCGGCGAGCACGGCGTCCGGCGCCGCGCTCCGCGGGTCGTGCACGACGACGACCCGCGCGCCCAGCCGCGCGAGGTCCGCGCCGAGCGCGTGCGCGGCGGCCCCGTCGTCACCGAGCTCGACGACGTCGACGGGGCCCGCCCAGCCGGCACCGGCCAGGGCGAGGAGCCCGACCGACGCGGCCGTCCCCGCCACGGGGGCTCCCGGCCCGCCCGCCCGGGTCGCGACGGCCCAGGCGGTGTCGAGCCAGGTGTCCGCGACGCCCGCCGCCGCGAGCGACGCCCGTGCCGGTCCCCGCGTCTGTGCGGTTCCCGGTGCGACGACGACCACGGGGGCCGGGGCGGACCGATCCCCGCGCAGGGACGGGACGCCGTCCACCAGTCGACCCAGCGCCGCGAGCGCCGCGGTGCGCGTGGCGTCGAGCACCGCGGCGGCACCCGCGGCGCCGGGGACGAGCAGCGGGGTACCGGGCAGGACGACGGCGCGGACGGTCACGCGCCCACCGTAGCGGTCGTCGGACCGACGTCGGCGATGCGGCGTCCGGGGGCGCGCGCGAGTACGGTGGGTGGGTGAGGTTCTTCGGGGCGCAGGACGACGACGACCGGCGGGACGGTGATCCCGGCGAGGCTCCGGACGGCGGCGGGGCCGTGCCCGGCCGCGCCGGGGACGAGCTGCAGTCGCAGGTCGAGGACCTCCTGGCGCGGGAGCTGGGCCAGGTCGCGACGGACGTGCTGCGACCCCCGACCCCGCTATCCTTCTCCCGGGTGGTCGAGTGGATCACCGACAGCGGCTACAGCTACTTCGTCGACTCCGACGGCGACGTGGGCGGGCTGTGGCACGGCCGGCTGTTCTACTTCCTGCTCTTCGGCCACGGCGACGAGATCCTGCAGGTCCGCGGGCAGTGGAACCGCGACCTCGCGCTCGAGCGGCTCGAGGAGATCCTCGAGTTCTGCAACGAGTGGAACGCGGACCGGATCTGGCCCAAGACGTACACGCGCGTGCGCGACAACGGGATGATCCAGGTCTTCACCGAGGTGACCGTGGACCTCGAGCACGGGGTGACGGACGACCAGCTCGACCAGCTCCTCCAGTGCGGGCTGAGCACCGGGTCGATGTTCTTCGACGCGCTCGACGAGTTCTACCCCGACCCCGCGAGGCAGGCGCCATGACGCAGGCCCGCACCAACTGGTTCGCACGCCTGTTCGGCAACCGCCGACCCAAGGCGCCCGACTCGCTCCCGCGCGAGGAGGAGCTGCCGCGCGCGCTGTCGATGACGCGCATCGGCGACCACCTCACGCGTCGCGGGTACCACTTCCGCGTGGACGACGACGGAGACATCACCGGGACGTGGGACGGTCACCGCTTCTGGTTCCTGCTGCTCGGCGACCGCTCCGAGATCCTCCAGGTGCGGGGCCGCTGGTCCACGTCGCTCCCCCTCGAGTCCCGGCTCGTGACCCTGCAGGCCGTGAACGACTGGAACCGCGAGCGCATCTGGCCCAAGGTCTACGTCCGCGAGGAGGCGGGCCGGCTCGCGCTCTACGCCGAGGTCTCCGTCGACCTCGAGCACGGCGCGACGGACGACCAGCTCGCCCAGACCGTCTCGTGCGGCCTCGGGACCGCCGTGCAGCTCTTCCACGCCATCGGCGCGCAGCTCCCCCCGGGAACCCTGGACGACTGACGCCGGCCGTCACGTCCGGGCACGCACGTCCGGGTCCGCACGTCCAGGCAAGCACTGCCGGGCGTGCGCGGCCCGGAACGCGCGTCCCCGCACGCGGGGCCGGGTCCCCCCGGCGGGACCGGCGGCTCAGGCGCGGAGCGTGGGGAGGCCCAGTGCGACGGGGCCGGACGCGGCGCCACCGCCGTGACCGTGCCCGTGGTCGTCGTCGGCACCGCCCAGGCGGGCGCGCTCGCGCTGCGCCCACGCGTCGCCGGAGCGGGTGCGCCGCACCGCGAACGTGCCGCCCGCGACCGCCGAGTCGGCGATGAGGTGGTGCGGCGCGGAGCGCGTGACCTCGACGGTGACGACGTCGCCCGGTCGCGGCAGGCGCGGGTCGAGGTCGTCCGCGAGGCGCGGGTCCGTGGGCCCCGGCGTCGCGCCGGACGAGGTCGCGGCGTCGTCGGGCGCCGTGGGGACGACGTCCGTGGGGAGCGCGAGGTGCACGAGCCTGTTGTCGGGGGCGCGGCCGGTCACCCGGTGCGTCGCCCCGTCCTTGCGCCCGGCACCCTCGCCGACGAGGACGTCGATCGTCCGGCCCACCTGGCGTGCGGACTCCTCGCCGGCGATGCGCTCCTGGAGCGCCTGGAGCCGCTCGAAGCGCTCCTGGACGACCTCCTTGGGGAGCTGCTCGTCCATGGTCGCGGCCGGCGTCCCGGGGCGGGGCGAGTACTGGAACATGAAGGCCGAGGAGAAGCGCGAGGCCTCGACGACGCGCATCGTCTCCGCGAAGTCCTCCTCGGTCTCGCCCGGGAAACCCACGATGATGTCGGTGGTGATCGCGGCGTCGGGCATGACGGCCCGCACCCGGTCGAGGATCCCGAGGAACCGCTCAGAGCGGTAGGAGCGGCGCATGGCGCGCAGGATCCGGTCGGAGCCCGACTGGAGCGGCATGTGGAGCTGGGGCATGACGTTCGGCGTCTCGGCCATGGCCGCGATGACGTCGTCGGTGAACGCGGCCGGGTGCGGCGACGTGAACCGGACACGCTCGAGACCGTCGATCGTCCCGCACGCGCGCAGGAGCTTCGCGAACGCGCCGCGGTCGCCGAACTCGACGCCGTAGCTGTTGACGTTCTGGCCGAGCAGCGTCACCTCGATGGCACCGGCCTCGACGAGCGCCCCGACCTCGGCGAGGACCTCGCCCGGACGACGGTCGCGCTCCTTGCCGCGCAGGTGCGGCACGATGCAGAACGTGCACGTGTTGTTGCAGCCGACGCTGATCGACACCCAGCCGGCGTAGACCGACTCGCGCTTCGTCGGCAGCGTGGAGGGAAACACCTGCAGCGACTCGGCGATCTCGACCTGCGCCGCCTCGTTGTGGCGTGCGCGCTCGAGCAGCACGGGCAGCGCGTCGAGGTTGTGCGTGCCGAAGACCACGTCGACCCACGGCGCTTTCTCGACGATCGTGCCGCGGTCCTTCTGCGCGAGGCAGCCGCCGACGGCGATCTGCATCCCGGGCCGCGCGGCCTTCACGGAGGCGAGCTGGCCGAGGTTGCCGTAGAGGCGCGTCGCGGCGTTCTCCCGCACGGCGCACGTGTTGATGACGACGACGTCGGCGCGGTTCGCGGCCTCGTCGTCCGCGCTCGCGCGCGTGTAGCCCGCCTCCTCCAGCATCCCGGCCATGTGCTCGGAGTCGTGGACGTTCATCTGGCAGCCGAGCGTGCGGACGACGTAGGTGCGCGGGTGCGCGTCGTCGACCGGCGCACCGGAGGTGGCACCGGGTGCGAGCACGGCCGGGACGGGGGCGGGGGCGATCGTGGACATCACCGTCCAGGGTACGGCGCCGGGTGCCGTGTTACGGAACTGTTGCCCGACTGTTGCCGGATGAGGTGGCACCGTGCAACAGAAGGGACATAGTGTCCAGGAATGGCCGACGAAACCTCTTCGCCGTCCGACGCGCAGCGCAGCGCGCAGGACGCTCAGCCCCTCCCCGCCGAGCAGGTCCTCGGTGAGCCGCTCGTCGAGCTGCGCGACGTCAACAAGCACTTCGGGGAGCTGCACGTGCTCCGGGACATCAACCTGACCGTCCGGCGCGGCGAGGTGCTCGTCGTCATCGGCCCGTCGGGCTCGGGCAAGTCGACGCTGTGCCGGGCGATCAACCGGCTGGAGACGATCGACTCCGGCGAGATCCTGGTGGACGGCGAGCCGCTGCCCGAGGAGGGCAAGGCGCTCGCGCGGCTGCGCTCCGACGTCGGCATGGTCTTCCAGTCCTTCAACCTCTTCGCGCACAAGACGATCCTCGACAACGTCACGCTCGGCCCCGTCAAGGTGCGGCGCGAGAAGGGCAAGGTCGCGAAGGACCGCGCGCTCGCGCTGCTCGACCGCGTCGGCGTGATGAACCAGGCGCAGAAGATGCCCGCCCAGCTCTCCGGCGGGCAGCAGCAGCGCGTCGCCATCGCCCGCGCGCTCGCGATGCAGCCCAAGGTCATGCTCTTCGACGAGCCCACCTCGGCGCTCGACCCCGAGATGATCAACGAGGTCCTCGACGTCATGGTCGCCCTCGCCAAGGAGGGCATGACGATGATCGTCGTCACGCACGAGATGGGCTTCGCCCGCAAGGCCGCGAACCGGGTCGTCTTCATGGCCGACGGCCAGATCGTCGAGGAGGCCCATCCCGAGGAGTTCTTCACCGCGCCGAAGAGCGACCGTGCCAAGGACTTCCTCTCGAAGATCCTCACCCACTGAACCCCGCCGGGCAGGCACGAGCCCGGCCCGACAGCCCCAGAACCCGGTCGACCGTCGAGGCACACCTTCGACGGGCGTCCACCACTCACGAAGGGTAGGAACGATGCGCACACGACACGCAGGTGCTGCCGTGCTGGCCGCTCTCACCGCGCTCACGCTCGCGGCGTGCGGCGGCGGCGAGGTCGGCGGCGGCGACGACGACGCGACCGACACGGCCACCGACACGGGCGACACCGGCGGTGGCGCCGAGGGCTCGATCAAGATCGGCATCAAGTTCGACCAGCCGGGGCTCGGGTACCAGGACGGCTCCACCTACACGGGCTTCGACGTCGACGTCGCCACGTACGTGGCAGGCGAGCTCGGGTACGGCGAGGACCAGATCGAGTGGGTCGAGGCGCCGTCCGCCCAGCGCGAGACGATGCTCCAGACCGGCCAGGTCGACATGATCTTCGCGACCTACTCCATCACGGACACGCGCAAGGAGACGGTCGCGTTCGCCGGGCCGTACTTCGTGGCCGGGCAGGACCTGCTGGTCGCCGAGGACAACACCGACATCACCGGACCGGAGTCGCTCGAGGGCAAGAACCTCTGCTCCGTCACGGGCTCGACGTCGGCGCAGCGCATCAAGGACGAGTACGCCGCGGGCGTGCAGCTCCTCGAGCGCCCCGGGTACGCCGAGTGCGTCACCGCGCTCACCGCCGGCCAGGTCGACGCCGTCACGACCGACGACATCATCCTCGCGGGTCTCGCGGCCCAGCCCGCCAACAAGGGCAAGGTCAAGGTCGTCGGGGCGCCGTTCTCGACCGAGCGCTACGGCGTCGGGCTCCCGCAGGACAACGACATCTGCGAGGACGTCAACACCGCGATCGAGAAGATGATCGAGGACGGTTCCTGGGAGGAGTTCGTCACCAAGAACACCGAGGGCACCGGCTACACGCCGAACGCCAGCGAGAACCCGCCGACGGTCGACCCCTGCGCCTGACCGTCCACGGCCGGGGGAGCCGCGCACCGGTGCGCCGCTCCCCCGGCCACCGGGCCGTCGACCCGGCCCGGCACGTACCCTCCCGGAGGACCACCAACCGTGGGTGACTACCTGTCGCAGACCTGGGCGCTCGCCCGGGAGTACGACGTGCTCGGCGCGTTCTGGGTCAACATCCAGCTGACGTTCTGGGCCGCGATCCTCGCGCTCGTGCTCGGCACGGCGCTCGCGCTCATGCGCATCTCCCCCGTGCCGAGCCTGCGCTGGGCCGGGACCGCGTACGTCAACGTGTTCCGCAACACGCCGCTGACCATCATCATGACCTTCATGGTGCTGGGGCTGTGGGGACAGCTCAACGTCACGCTCGCACCCGACTTCGCGGCGAACTTCTTCCGGCTCGCGGTCGTGGGCCTGGCGATCTACCACGCGGCGTTCGTGTGCGAGTCGATCCGGTCGGGCGTGAACACGGTGCCGCTCGGCCAGGCCGAGGCGGCGCGCGCGATCGGCCTGCCGTTCCTGCCCGCGGCGCGCCTCATCATCCTGCCCCAGGCGTTCCGCGGCTCCGTCGCGCCGCTCGGCAACACGCTCATCGCGCTGCTGAAGAACTCCACCGTCGCGGCGGCGGCGAGCGTCACGACGGAGACGTCGAGCCTCATGAAGACCATGATCGAGTTCAACTCGAACTACATCTACGGGATCTTCCTGACGTTCGCGATCGGCTACGTCATCCTCGTCATCCCGATCGGGCTGCTCACCACGTCCCTCTCGAACCGACTGGCGGTCCGCCGATGAGCACCCAGCAGTCCGTCCTCTTCGACGCCCCCGGCCCCCGGGCGCGGCGCGCGATCATGATCGGCAACGTGGTCGGGGCGATCGTCGTGCTCGGCGTCGCCGCCCTCGTGCTCGTCGCGCTCGGCAACAAGGGCCAGCTCGCCCCCGAGCTGTGGTCGTCGCTGTTCACGGCCGACGCGTGGCAGTACTACTTCATCCCGGGCCTGCAGAACACGCTGCGCGCCGCCGGCTTCGCCATCGTCGGCGCGCTGGTCTTCGGGCTCCTCTTCGGCACCGGCAGGCTGTCGCACCTGCGCGCGGTGCGCGTCGTGAGCGGCATCGTGGTCGAGTTCTTCCGGGCCGTGCCCGTGCTGCTCATGATGATCTTCTTCTGGCTGCTCCTGGGCTTCAACAACGTCGACAACGCGCCGTTCCTCGCCGTGGTGTTCGCGCTCGTGCTCTACAACGGCTCCGTCATCGCCGAGCTCGTCCGCTCGGGCGTCGGGAACCTCCCCCGGGGCCAGGGCGAGGCGGGGCTCGCGATCGGGCTCACCACGGGGCAGACGCTGCGGTCGATCCAGCTCCCTCAGGCGCTCATCGCGATGCTCCCCGCGCTCGTGTCCCAGCTCGTCGTCGTGCTCAAGGACTCCGCGCTCGGGCAGATCATCACGTACAACGAGCTCCTGCGGGCCGCGCAGCTCTACGGCGTCGGCAACGGCAACATCCTGCAGTCGCTCGTGCTCGCCGCGGTGATCTTCATCGTCATCAACTGGCTGCTGACCCTCGTGGCGCGCTGGCTCTCCCGCTTCCTCAGCGGTCGCACCGCGGGCGCGACGGCCGCCGGCCCGGGCATCGGGAACCCCACGGTCGTCGCGGGAGGACCGGCCGAGGACGCACCCGCCGTCTCCGTCACCCGCTGACGGTTCAGTCGAGCGGGGGCTCGACCGCCTCGGCGTCGAGCTCTCGCTGGACGATCTCGAAGGCCAGCGACGGGCTGTAGCCCTTGCGGGCGAGCGCCCCGACGGCCCGGCGCACCCGCACGTCACGGTCGAGGCCACGCGTGCGGGCGAGGCGCGTGCGGGCGAGCTCCCGGGCCGCGTCGGCCTCGGAGTCGTCGTCGACCTGCTCGAGCGCCGCGGCGCCGACCTCGCCGTCGATGCCGCGGCGGCGCAGCTCGGTCGAGATCGCGCGACGGGAGAGCCCGCGCTCCGCGTGCCGGGTGCGGACGATCATCTCCGCGTACTGCGCGTCGTCGACGAGACCGACCTCCTCGAACCGGTCGAGGATCGGCAGCACGACGTGCTCGGGATAGCCCTTGCGCGCGAGGGACTGCGCGAGCTCGGCGCGGCTCTTGGGTGCGGCCGTGAGGATGCGCAGCACGGTCTCCCGCGCGCGCTCGGCGAGGTCGGCGTCGCTGATCTCGCCCCGTTCCACGAGCTCGTGGAGGGTCGGGCGCGGGCGCCGCGCGGCCTTGCGGCCGGCACGACGCCCGTCGTCCACCTCGGGCGGGCCGGAGGGCTCGACGCCCTCGTCCCCGTCCTGCTCGCCGATCAGAACGGCGACTTCTTCCCCTTGGTGGCTGCGGCCGGGGCCTTCGCCGCGGCGGGCGCCGCAGCGCCGTCGGCCGCGACCGTCGCGCTCGCGGCCGGGTCGGCCGGCGCGTCGACCTTGGCCCCGACGCCGAGCTTCTCCTTGATCTTCTTCTCGAGCTCGTTGGCGAGGTCCGGGTTGTCGCGCAGGAACGAGCGCGCGTTCTCCTTGCCCTGGCCGAGCTGGTCGCCACCGTAGGTGAACCACGACCCGGACTTGCGCACGAACCCGTGCTCCACACCCATGTCGATGAGGCCGCCCTCGCGCGAGATGCCGACGCCGTAGAGGATGTCGAACTCGGCCTGCTTGAAGGGCGGGGCCATCTTGTTCTTGACGACCTTGACGCGGGTCCGGTTGCCGACCGCGTCGGTGCCCTCCTTGAGCGTCTCGATGCGGCGGATGTCGAGGCGGACGGAGGCGTAGAACTTCAGCGCCTTGCCACCGGTCGTCGTCTCGGGGCTGTTGTGCACCATGACCCCGTCGACGAAGTAGTTGTGGTTGCCCTCGACCTCGATGTCGAAGCGGTGCATCGACCGGGTCGGAGGCTTGACGTGCACGTCGAGGACACGCGCCGGAACCGGCACCGTCCGCGGCGCCACGAACTCGGGCTCCACGGCGAACTGTCCACGGAACCGCGGAAGCAGCTTGTACTCCATCGACGGGTGGACGTACGGCGCGATGATCTCCTGGAACCGCGCGGTGCCGACCGTGGAGAACTGCAGGACGTTCTGCTGCTTCGCACCCCGCAGGCGCAGACTCGTCTCGACCCCGTGCGTGTCGCGCAGGTACTCCACGAGCCGCTCGCGCGAAGCCTCGCTCATCGCGTCGACGCAGATCTCCGCGCGACCGCTCCCGCCCTCGGTCCGGGCCTGCAGCCCCTTCGAGCGGAGCTGGAACGACGCGTCGTCCATGTACCAGACGGCGAGCGCGAGCGGTGTGAGCGCCTTGAGGTAGTCCCACGTCAGGTGCTTCTTGCCACCGCCGAAATACACGACCTCGCGCAGCTCGGCCAGCTCCGGCAGAGGCGTGAGGTCGACGTGCACGGCGCCGTTCGAGCGAACCGTGCGCGACTGGGGGATGTTCGCGAGCATCGACGCCTTCCAGTCGACGTACTCGACCTGCCGGGGCCCGTGCCCCATGCGGTAGCGCACCCCACGACGTCCGCGCGTGTTCGGCGCCAGGTGACCGTCGCCCATGAGGCCGCCGAGGACGGTCTGCCACTGCTGGTCGGACAGGCGCACCTGCTCGGCGACCATGACGCGGTCGCCCGCGATGATCTCGCCGGCCTCGCGCCACCCGCCCGGCGTACGGATCAGGTGGTTCTCCGTGGCCGCGAACTGCGCGCGCCCGTTCCCCCCCGACTTCTCGACCGTGAACTGCAGGAAGCGCTCCGCAGGACCGTTGTCGAACCAGTTCACGACCTTGCGCGGCACGGCCTCGCCCGTCTCCGGGTCGTACGACATCACCTCGACCGGCATCTTCTGGTTGACGATCTTGCCGATCTTCTCCGTCGTCCCGTCCGCGAGCACGACCCGCGTCGAGTAGGAGAAGCATCCGAAGAACACGCCGATCTTCTCGCGGAGCTGGTTGATGAAGATCGCGGTCGTCCCGGACGCGTTGAGCGCACCGGTGATCTTGCGCAGCGCCTGCGACATGAGGCGGGCCTGGAGGCCGACGTGGCTGTCGCCCATCTCGCCCTCGATCTCCGCCTTGGGCACGAGCGCCGCGACGGAGTCGATGACGATGATGTCGAGCGCGCCCGAGCGGATGAGCATGTCCGTGATCTCGAGCGCCTGCTCCCCCGTGTCCGGCTGGGAGACGAGCAGGGCGTCGGTGTCCACGCCGAGCTTCTTGGCGTACTCGGGGTCGAGCGCGTGCTCGGCGTCGATGAACGCCGCGATGCCCCCCGCGCGCTGGGCGCTCGCCACGGCGTGCAGCGCGACCGTCGTCTTGCCGGAGGACTCCGGGCCGTACACCTCGATGACGCGCCCGCGCGGCAGGCCGCCGATGCCGAGCGCGATGTCGAGCGCGATGGAGCCCGTGGGGATGACCTCGACGGGGGCGCGGCCCTCCTCGCCGAGGCGCATCACGGAGCCCTTGCCGAAGCTCCGGTCGATCTGGGCGAGGGCTGCCTCGAGCGCCTTCTCGCGGTCTGCGGGTGCGGGCATGTCAGTCCACCTTCGGTTCGACGTTCATCTGTTCGTTGTGGCCCGACGCTACGGGCAGCCACCGACACGCGGCTCCTGCGACCCTCGAGCCTGTGGATCGTCGTGCCGGACCGGCGTCCTGGGCCCGCCGCGGCGGGCCCTGTGCACAACTCTAGCCGAACACGTGTTCGATCCCGGAACGCGTACCTCGGCGTGTCACGCCCGCGCCCCTCCCCCGTCGCCGGACGACGACCACGCCTCCCCCGGGCGCAGCACCACGACGCGCGTCCCCGGCGCCTCGCGCTGCACCGCCGCCTCGAACGCCGTCCCCGCGTGGTCCATCCACCCGCGCGGGAGGTGCCGTCCGCCCGGTGCGTGGAGCGTGCCCCAGTGCACCGGGATCGCGACGCCGACGCCCACCTCGGCGCACACCCGTGCCGCCTGCGCGGGGCCGAGGTGCCCGCCCGACAGGCGCGGGCCCCACCCGCCCACCGGGACGAGCGCGACGTCCACGGGGCCGCCCGCGAGCGCCGGGAGGTGGACCATGTCCGGGTAGTGCTCGGTGTCCCCGACGACCCACACCCGCACGCCGCGCGGACCGTCCGACCGCACAAGGTGCCCGTTCGCCGCGTTGGGCCGGTGCGGCATCGGCCGGTGCCCGTGCACCGCCGTCACGAGGCGCACCTCGACCCCCGCCTCGGCCGGGCCGACCGCGTGCCACGCGTCGTCGAGCCCGACCCCGCGCAGGCCCCGGGCGCGCAGCCACCGCGCGTTCGCCGGCGCGGTGAGCACGGGCACGTTGCCGAGGAGGCGCAGCGAGCGCAGCTCGGCGTGGTCGTGGTGCAGGTGGGACAGGAGGACGGCGTCGCTGCCCTGCCACACCGCGGCGGGCCGCTCCCCGCGCCGCCGCAGCATCCCGGCGTGCCGGTGCAGGAGCGGGTCGGCGACGAGCCGCACACCCCGGTCGCCGGGGCGGCCGGACGGCAGGTCGAGGACGACGCTCGAGTGGCCGAGCCACGTCACGCGGACGCTCACGGCTCGCCCTCCCGTCGCGGCGCCCCGTTCGCGGCGGGCGCGGCGGGGCGCAGGCCGAGGTCGCGGAGCCAGGCGACGAGGCGCCGGTGGACCGCCTCAGCCCCGACGAGCATCCGCGCGCCGTCCACGTCCTCGAGCTCGTCGTCGGGCAGCACGAGGTGCGCGGGGTGCAGCAGGACGGCCTCGTTCTGCGCCCCGCCGAGGCCGCCGTGCGACCCGACCAGGCCCTCGAACGCGTGCACCATCCCGACCTCGTCCACGCGCGAGACGAGCACGAGGTCGCCCGCGTCCTCGAGGTCCGCGACGCGCAGCAGGTCCGCCGCCGCGCGCGACCCGTAGCCCGCGAGCGGGTCCTCCCCCACGACCTCGCCGGTCCGCAGGTCGCGCGAGCCGCCGCGGCCGTGCGCCCGCGCCTCCCCGCCGGCCCCGCGCTCGACGACGACGCCGACGGCGGGGTTCGCGACGAGCCCCGGGAGCAGGCCGGGCCACCGGTCGCGGACCTCGTCCCCCGTGAGCCGCCGTGGCTCGCGCGGGAACCACACCATGCCCAGGTTGCCCGACCCCACGACCGCGACCTCGGGGAGCTCGGGCAGCGCGGCGGTCTCGGGTCCGCCGCGGCGCTCCGAGCGGTCCGGACCGACCAGCATGCGGCCCGCGCCCTCCGGGACGGCGTCCGGCGCCGTCGGCCGCAGGGCGTTGAGGGCCGTGTTCGTCGGGCCCCAGGTCTCGCTGTCCGGTGCGGTGGCCCGACGGCGCCCCTCGCCCCGCGAGGAGCCCTCGCCCGCGCGAGGCCCGTCGTGCGGGCCCGGCCGGAGCGCCATCAGCCGGCGGACCTCGTCGAGGAAGGACCGGCCCTCGACCTGCTCGAACGTGGACCCGAGCGACTGCCCGTGGTCCGAGAGCACGACGACGTCGTACCGGCGCGGGGCCACCGCGGCGACCTGCTCCCAGAGGCCGACGACGCGGTCGAGCCCCTCGAGCGCGCGCAGCGACTCGGGGCGCAGCGGCCCGGCGTGGTGGGCGATCTCGTCGTAGTCGACGAGGTCGACGCACACGACCGGCGCCCCGCGCACGAGCTGCTCCGCGACGAGCGTCGTGTTGAGGTCGCGCAGCACGACGTTCGTCACCGCGCGCAGCACCGGGTACCAGCCGAGGCGCGAGACGCGAGGCTCGACGCCTCGCACGGCCTGCTGCCAGCCCTGGTACAGCTCCTTGACGAGCTCGCCGAGCGCGACGACGACCGCCCGGACGAGCACGAACGGGCTCGCGAAGAAGTGCACGAACATCTGCCCCGGCCCGAGGCCCTCGCGCGCACGGCTCATCACGAGCAGGCTCGTCGCGGCGTCGCCCGAGAACATGGTCGAGACGGCGACGCCGCCCCCCGCGAGCAGCCCGGAACCGTCGCTCGTGCGCGCCTCGACCGCCGCCGCGTCGGCGGGGCGGTTGGTCACGACGAGCCGGCCGAGCGCGCGCGACCACCAGCGGAACGCGGGCACGTGCTCGGTCGAGCCGTGCAGGAGGCCGATCGTCGAGGCGGGCGTCGTCGCGGGCACGCGCGCCCACCACGTCGTGAGGTGGTGGCTCCCGCTCCCGAGCCAGCGCGCGAGCGTCGGGGTCAGCCCCGCCTGGAGCGCGTAGTCGAGCGTGGGGCGCGCGACGCCGTCGAGCAGGACGACGAGCAGCCCCGCCGGCCGCCCGGCCGCACCCGCCGCACCCTGGTCCCGCCGCGGGAGTCCCGCCTGCCGGCGAGCGCGCCGGAGGAGGTCGCCCAGGACGTACTCGTTGTCGCTCGCCCCCACGACCCAGCGCCCGAGCGCCATGAGGACGGCGGCGAGCACGAGGACCGCGAGGACGTCCACCCACGAGCCGCTCCGGAACCCGGGCAGGTACGTGAGGGCCGCCCACGCGACCACCAGCTGCGCCACCACGCCGGACACGAGCGCGCCGACCACGCCGAACCGGTGCGCGAGCCGCCGCAGCACGGGGCGCAGGAGCACGTCGCCCAGCCCGACGGCGAGCGCCGCGAGGACGAGCGACCACGGGTTGGTGACCTCGACCCCGGGCACGAACCAGATCGCGAGCCCCAGGCCGACGGTCGTCGAGACGAGCGACCAGACGGCTCCCCGCACGTCGGCCGCGGTCACGCGGACCGCGGCACGGCCTCGGGCGGGAGCGCTCATGCGGCCATCATCGTGGCGCGCGGCCCGTCGCGCCCCTCGACGGTCCGCGGACGGCCGGCGCGGGACGGGTCAGCGGCGCGGCGGGGCCTGGCGGTGGTCGTCGTGGCCCCAGCGGCGTTCGTCGGGCACGTCGAGCGCGTCGCACAGCGCGTGCCAGACGACGCGCGGCTCCACGCCGTCCTCGAGGGCCTGGGCCGCGGTCCGGTCGTCGAGCGCGGACAGCACCTGCTCCCGGACGTAGGCGCGTCCCAGGGACGCGCCGAACACCTCGTCGACCAGCTCGGAGAACTCGCGGTAGCGCACGGCACCAGCCTCCCACGGACGGACGGACGTCCCGTCCCCTTCACCTGGCGAGCGTCGCACGGACGGCGCGTCTGCCCCGCGTCGCGCGGCGCGTGTGGGTGGGCACGACCACAATGGGCGGGTGACCGTTGACCCGCTCGCGCGCTTCGCCGCGCCCACGCGCGCCTGGTTCTCGGGCGCGTTCGACGCCCCGACCGCCGCGCAGGCGGGGGCGTGGGACGCGGTGTCGAGCGACCGGCACGCGCTCGTCGTCGCCCCGACCGGGTCGGGCAAGACGCTCGCGGCGTTCCTCTGGTCGCTCGACCGGATCATGGCCGCGCCCGGGTCCGGCGCGGAGGTCGCCCGGGAGCGGCGCTGCCGCGTCGTGTACGTCTCACCGCTCAAGGCGCTCGCGGCGGACGTCGAGCGCAACCTCCGGTCGCCGCTCGCCGGCATCCGCCAGGCGGCGGTGCGGCTGGGGCTGGAGGTGCCGGACGTCGTCGTCGGCACCCGGACGGGCGACACGCCCACGAGCGAGCGCCGCCGCCTCGCGACGCACCCGCCGGACATCCTCATCACGACGCCCGAGTCGCTGTTCCTCGTGCTCACCTCGCAGGCGCGCGCCGGGCTCGCGGGCGTCGAGACCGTGATCGTCGACGAGATCCACGCGGTGGCCGGGACCAAGCGCGGCGCGCACCTCGCGGTGTCCCTCGAGCGGCTCGACGCCTTCCTCGAGGCGCAGGAGCGCCCGCCGGCGCAGCGCGTCGGGCTGTCGGCGACGGTCCGGCCCGTCGAGGCCGTCGCGAGGTTCCTCGGCGGCCACCGCCCGGAGGCGGAGGCGGGGCGCGAGGTGGTCGTCGTGCAGCCGCCCGCGAGCAAGCGCATCGAGGTCGACGTCGTGGTGCCCGTCCCCGACCTCGCGGACCTCGGCACGGCGGCCCTCATACCCGACACCTCGCAGCGGACGGCGGCGCGCGGTGGGAAGGACGACCCCGGGGGCCGCGGTGCGGCATCGGCGACGACCGTGGCCGGGCTCCCGCCCCTGCCCCCGGGCGAGCCCGACCTGTCGGGTCCGGCGACGTCGCGACCCACCGGGGCGCTCGACGTGCGCCCTCCGCGCCCGTCGGTGTGGCCGCACGTCGAGGAGCGCGTCGTCGACCTGGTCGCCGACCACCGCTCCACGCTCGTCTTCACCAACTCGCGACGCGGCGCCGAACGGCTCACGGCGCGCATGAACGAGGTGTGGGCGGAGCGCCAGGGCGAGGACGTCCTCGACCCGGGCACGATCACGGCGGCCCAGGTGCAGGCGCAGTCGGGCGCGAGCTCCGGCGCCGAGCCCGTCATCGCGCGCGCCCACCACGGGTCGATGAGCCGCGCGGAGCGCACGCGGACGGAGACCGAGCTCAAGGACGGGCGTCTGCCCGCGGTCGTCGCGACGTCGAGCCTCGAGCTCGGCATCGACATGGGCGCGGTCGACCTCGTCGTGCAGGTCGGTGCCCCGCCGTCGGTCGCGTCCGGGCTCCAGCGCATCGGGCGCGCGGGGCACCAGGTGGGCGCCGTCTCGCACGGCGTCGTGTTCCCCACGCACCGGGGCGACCTCGTGCCGTCCGCCGTCGTGGCCGAGCGCATGCGCACCGGGGGCATCGAGGAGCTGCACGTGCTCGCGAACCCGCTCGACGTGCTCGCGCAGCAGGTCGTGGCGATGGTCGCGGTCGACGAGTGGACCGTCGCCGAGCTCGCCACCGTCGTGCGGCGCAGCGCGCCCTACGCCCACCTGGGCGACGCGTCGCTGCACGCCGTGCTCGACATGCTGGCGGGGCGCTACCCGAGCGAGGACTTCGGCGAGCTGCGCGCGCGCATCGTGTGGGACCGCGCGTCGGGCCGGATCACCGGGCGCCCGGGCGCGCTGCGCCTCGCCGCGACGAGCGGCGGGACGATCCCCGACCGCGGGATGTACGGCGTCTTCCTCGCGACGGACTCCGGAACCGGGACCGTCGCCGGAGACCCGGACACCGCGGGCGGCCGGGCGCCGCGCGGCGGGAAGCGCGTCGGCGAGCTCGACGAGGAGATGGTGTACGAGTCGCGCGTCGGCGACACCTTCACGCTCGGGTCGAGCACGTGGCGCATCGAGGACATCACGCCCGACCGCGTGCTCGTGACCCCGGCGCCGGGCACCCCCGGGCGCCTGCCGTTCTGGAAGGGCGACTCCCCCGGCCGGCCCGCCGAGCTCGGCCGCGCGCTCGGCGCCTGGGTCCGCGAGACCGACACCCTCGCCGCCGACGACCACGACGCCGCGGCCGACCGGCTGCGCTCGGCCGGGCTCGACGCGTGGGCGAGCGACAACCTGCTCGCCTACCTCCGTGAGCAGCGCGACGCGACCGGGCGCGTGCCCGACGACCGGACGGTCGTCGTCGAGCGCTTCCGCGACGAGCTCGGCGACTGGCGCGTCGTCGTGCACTCGCCCTACGGGGCGAAGGTCCACGCGCCGTGGGCGCTCGTGCTCGCCGCGCGGCTGCGGGAGCGGTACGGCGTCGACGCCGCGGCGATGCACGCGGACGACGGCATCGTCCTGCGCCTGCCGGACACCGGCGACTCGTGGCTGGAAGGGTCGAGCGACGGGACGGGCGGGCTCGGCGGCGACGCGCCCGTCGTCCCGGTGGAGGACCTGCTGCTCGACCCCGACGAGGTCCTCGACGCGGTGCGCGACGAGCTCGGCGGGTCGGTCATGTTCGCGTCCCGGTTCCGCGAGGCGGCGGCGCGCGCGCTCCTGCTCCCCCGGCGTCGCCCGGACCGCCGCCAGCCGCTGTGGCAGCAGCGCCAGCGCTCGGCCCAGCTCCTGTCGGTCGCGTCGCAGTACCCCGAGTTCCCGATCGTGCTCGAGGCGGCGCGCGAGTGCCTGCAGGACGACTTCGACGTCGCCGCGCTCACCGACCTCATGCGCGACCTCGCCGCCGGGCGTGTGCGCCTCGTCGAGGTGACGACCCCGACGCCGTCGCCCTTCGCGCAGTCCCTGCTGTTCGGGTACACGGCGCAGTTCCTCTACGACGGCGACGCCCCGCTCGCCGAGCGACGTGCGGCCGCGCTCTCGCTCGACCCGACCCTGCTCGCGGAGCTGCTGGGCGGCGACGGCGTCGCGGCGCAGCTCGCGGACCTGCTCGACCCCGCGCAGATCGAGCGCACGGAGGCCGAGCTCGGCGCGCTCGCGCCGGAGCGCCAGGCCCGCCACGCGGAGGACGTGTGGGACGTGCTGCGGCGGGTCGGGCCCCTCACGGACGCCGAGGTCGCGGCCCGCACGCGCGAGGACGTGCGCGCCGACGCCGGGGCGTGGGTGCGCGAGCTCGAGGCGGCCCGGCGCGTGGTCCGCGTCCGGCTGGCAGGCGTCGCTCCCGAGCGGGCGGTGCAGTGGGCGGTCGTGGAGGACGCCGGCCGCCTGCGCGACGCGCTGGGCGTCGCGCTGCCGGTCGGCATCCCCGAGGTGTTCACCGAGCCCGTCCCCGACCCCCTCGGCGACCTGGTGCGCCGCCACGCGCGCACGCACGGCCCGTTCACCGCGGGCGACCTCGCGACGCGCCTCGGCCTCGGCGTCGCGGTGGTGGTGCAGACGCTCGAGCGGCTCGAGGCGGCACGGCTCGTCGTCCGCGGGCGCCTGCGGCCCGAGTCGATCGGCGGCACGGGCGACGACTGGTGCGACGCCGAGGTGCTGCGCGTGCTGCGCCGGCGGTCGCTGGCGGCGCTGCGCGCCGAGGTCGAGCCGGTGCCGGCCGAGACGCTCGGTGTCTTCCTGCCGCGGTGGCAGGGGCTCGGAGCGCTGCGCGGGGCCGACGGCCTGCTGCGCGTCGTCGAGCAGCTCTCGGGGGCGGCCGTGCCCGCCTCCGCGCTCGAGACGCTCGTCCTGCCGTCGCGGGTCACGGACTACACGCCGACGATGCTCGACGAGCTCACGACGACCGGGGAGGTCGTGTGGTGCGGCCACGCCCCCCTGCCCGGCTCGGGCGGCGGCGACGGGCTCGTGAGCCTCCACCTGGCCGAGTGGGCGCCGCTCACGCTGCCGGACCCCGGTCCCGCGCCCGAGACCGGGCTGCACGCGACCCTCCTCGACCTGCTCGACGGCTCGGGCGGCTACTTCCTCCCGCGGCTCGCCGAGCGTGCGGGTGCCGAGGTCGGGCCGACCCTCGAGGCGCTGTGGGACCTCGTCTGGTCCGGCCACGTGACGAACGACGGGCTGGGCTCGCTGCGCGCCCGGCTCGGGTCCGGGGGCGGTGCGCACCGTGCCCCCCGCGCGCCGGCGCGCGCCCGCCCCGTCGGGCGGGGTCGGTTCGCGGGGCTGCGCCCCCCGACCTCGCCCGACACGACGCTGCGCGGGGGTGCCGGCCGCTGGTCGGCGCTGCCGCCGCGCGAGCCGGACCCGACCCGGCGCGCGCACGCGCTCGCGCGCGTCCTGCTCGACCGGCACGGGGTGCTCACGCGCGCCGTCGCCCCCGCCGAGGGCGTGGCGGGATCGTTCCGCGCGGTGTACCGCGTGCTCAGCGAGCTCGAGGCGACGGGAGCCGCGCGGCGCGGGTACTTCGTCGAGCACCTCGGCGGCTCCCAGTTCGCGCTCCCGGGCGCGGTGGACCAGCTCCGCACCGACGCCCAGGACCGCGAGCGGGCGATCGAGTCCGCCGCGGCCCTCGGGCCGGGCACCGGGGCGGACGGCCTGCCCCCGCTGCGTCCCGACGACGGCCAGCCGCGTGGAGGTCCCCGGCCGGGCGCGGTGCTCCTCGCCGCGACCGACCCCGCGAACCCGTACGGCGCCGCGCTGCCGTGGCCCGCACGACCGTCCGCCGTCGGCCCGGGGCCGGGCACCGCAGCGAGCCCCGTGGCGGCCGCGGCCGGGGGGACGCCCGTCGGGGGCGCGGTGCCGTCGGACCGCGCGGCGACCGGTGCCGACACGTCGCGCGGCCACCGCCCCGGGCGCAAGGCCGGGGCCGTCGTCGTGCTGAGCGACGGCGACCTCGCCCTGTACGTCGAGCGCGGGGGCCGGTCGATCCTCTCGTTCGTCGACGGCCCGCGGCTCGCCGAGGCGAGCGCCGAGCTCGTCCGCGCGGTGCGCGCGGGCCGGCTCGGCAAGGTCGTGGTGCAGCGGGTCGACGGGGTCGAGGCGCTGGCCGGGGCGGGGACGACGGCGACGTCTGCCGACGAGGCGGTCCGCGCCCTCCTCGACGCGGGGTTCCGCGCGACGCCCCGCGGCCTGCGGGCGGCCTGACGTGGCGCCCGTGCGGTCACGTCCCGGGGGGAGCGGCGGACGCACCCCGAGCGCGCGGAGGGCCGGCCGTGCCCGAGGGTGACATCCTGCGGCTCGTGTCCGCGCGCCTGGACGAGGCGCTCGCCGGCCGGGTCCTCGTGCGCGCCGAGCTGCGGTGGCCGACCGCCGCCGAGGTCGACCTCACGGGCCGGACGGTCGTGGCGAACGTGCCGTACGGCAAGCACCTGTTCACGCGGCTGGACGACGGTCGGTCGTTGCACACGCACCTCCGCATGGAGGGGTCGTGGCGCCTCGCCCGCACGGGGGCCCGGGACGCGCGCGGCGCGGAGCCGACGGTGCGCGTGGTGCTCGCCAACGAGTGGTGGACGGCCGTCGGGAACCGCATCGGGATGCTCCACGTGCTGCGCACCGCCGACGAACGGACCATCACCGGCCCGCTCGGCCCCGACGTGCTGGCCGACGACTTCCTCACGGCGGGGCTCGCGGAGGCCGTCGCGCGCCTGCGGGCGGACGACGCCGCCGGAGGCACGGGGCCACGGCACCGACCGGGCCGCGAGAGGACCGGCGTCCCGGTCGCGGAGGCGCTGCTCGACCAGCACCTCGTCGCCGGCATCGGCACGATCTACACGGCCGAGTCGCTCTTCGCGGAGCGGATCTACCCGTGGACCCCGGTCCGGGACGTCGAGAACCTCGCGGGCGTGCTCACGACGGCACGAGCCCTCATGCAACGCACCGTCCGGCACGGGTTCGACCCCCGGGCCGGCGTCGTCCGTCACGTGCACGCGCGCACACGAAAGGCGTGCCACGTCTGTGGCACGCCTGTCGCAGAAGGTACGGCGAACGAGCCGCCGTACGACCGTCCGGTCTTCTGGTGCCCCTCGTGCCAGGCGCCGCCCGCGAGCGGGTGATCGCGAGCGTCGCTGCCCGGCACCTGCTCCGGGGCGGCCCCGGGGTGGACCGTCAGCCGACGGGCTGCAGGTCCTCTCGTCGTGCGGTGCCGTCGGGGTTCTGCCGCCCGAGGACCGCGGTCGCGAAGTCTGCCGGGATCGTGTCCGGGATGAGCAGACCCTCGGCGACGGCGACCCGGTCGCTGACCTCGCGCAGCACCAACGACATCGGGATGTCGAGCGCCTCGCAGATCGAGCCGAGGAGCTCCGACGACGCTTCCTTCTGACCGCGCTCGACCTCGCTGAGGTAGCCCAGCGAGACCCGTGCGGCGGAGGACACCTCTCGCAGGGTGCGCCCCTGTCGCTGGCGAGCGTCTCGCAGCACGTCCCCGATCTCTCGTCGAAGAACAATCATCTGGCGACCCCCTTCCGTGTCCCGTGCGCCCCCTGGAGCCGGTGAGGACCCCACCGGGGTGCGCGAACTGCTCGTGCCGGTCTTCCTGTTCACTGCCCCGCGTGACGGGGTCGTCCTACCGTACCCCGCCCGCGGTCCGCTCACGTCTCCGTTTCGGCGTGCCGGACCGGCCGTCGGCGCGCTGTCCGTGCGGCCCACCGGTCGGTTGACGGTCCTGTTGGCGATCACGTGCTGTGCAACGTCCCGACGTGGGGCCTTGTTCCCGCGCCGTGCCGCCCGGCGAACCCCCCGCGGCACGTTCACGACCTCTCCACGAGCACCGCCGGGCCCGGGCCCGGCGGGCCGTCCGGGCGACCGCGGTTCACCCGCGGATTTCACCCCGCGGGTCCGCGGAGGGCGGTTCCTCGACCACCGCGCGCGCGAGGTCGACCGCCGCGGCGACGGTCCCGGCACGCACGGCCGTGCGGTCGCCGTCGAGGTGCAACCGACGCACGTGCGTCCCGCGCGGCCCGCTCGCCGCGACGAACACCGTGCCCGGGGACCGACCGTCCTGCGGGTCCGGTCCCGCGACGCCCGTGGTCGCGACCCCGACGTCCGCGCCGAGCACCTCCCGCACCCGCTCCGCCATCTGGCGCGCGACGTCCGGGTGGACGGCCCCGTGCGCGGCGAGGAGGCCGCCGTCGACCCCGAGCACCGACCGCTTGACGTCCGTCGCGTACGCGACGACGGCGCCGCGGAGCACGCGCGACGCGCCCGGCACGTCGACGATCGTCGCGGAGAGCAGTCCGCCCGTGAGCGACTCGGCGGTCGCGAGGGTCCACCCGCGCGCCTCGAGCGCGGCGAGGAGTCCGACGACGTCCGGTCGCGCGACCGGGGTCCCCCCGACCTCGGTGGCGCGCGCGCCCGTCACGACGCCGAGGCGGCGTCCGGCGTCGCCCCGCGCTCGGCGAGGCGGGCCGCGCGGATCGCGTCGCGCCGCAACCGCCAGCCCTGGTAGGCGTACTCCACGCCCGTCACGACGGTGACGAGGATCGCCGCGGCGAGCACCACCCAGGCGACGACACCGATCCACGCGGGCAGGTGCGCCAGCGGCAGGAGGAAGAGCGTGATCGCGACCGTCTGGAGCACGGTCTTGAGCTTGCCGCCGCGGGACGCGGGCATGACCGCGTACTTGAGGACCGCGAACCGCAGGAGCGTGACGCCGAGCTCGCGCGCGAGCACGACCACGGGCACCCACCAGGGCAGCACGCCGAGCGGCCACGCGAGCAGGACCAGCGCGGTGCCGACCAGCAGCTTGTCCGCGATCGGGTCGAGCAGCTTGCCGAGGTCCGTGACGAGGTCGTACTTGCGCGCCAGGTAGCCGTCCAGGCGGTCCGACGTCGCGGCGAGGACGAAGATGCCCGTCGCGACCAGCCGCCAGGTGACGGACTCCCCGCCGTCGACGAGCAGCGCCCACGCGAAGAACGGGACGAGCAGGATCCTCGCCATGGTGACGAGGTTCGCGGAGTTCCACGGCGAGGGGACGGCGGTGACCACGTCACCAGCCTAGGGGGTCGGGAGGCGTGCCCGGCTACGGTACGCTCGCGCGCGTGATGCAGCACCGCCGGGCCGAGGGCGACCGGGGAAGGCCTGTCCGGCTCGCGCTCGGGGCGGTCGTCGCCGTGCTCGCCGCCGCTTCCGGCGCGCTCGTCGGGACCGCCGCCCATCCGCGCACGCCCGTCGACGACGGCGTCCTTTCGGCCGCCGGGTCCGACGCGGCCGCGGTCGACGCGGCCGCCGTCGGTGCGGCCGAACCCCTGCCCCAGCCGGAGGTCGCCTTCACGATCGGGGCCGCGGGCGACGTGCTGACGAACCTGCCCGTCAACGGCTCTGCCCGTACCGACGGGGGCTACGACTTCAGCCCGCTGCTCGCACCCGTGGATCCCTGGGTGCGGGGGGCCGACCTCGCCCTCTGCCACCTCGAGGTCCCGCTCGTCCCGACGGGCGTCCGCCCCTCGGGGTACCCGGTCTTCGGCGCGCCGGTCGAGCTCGCGCGCGACCTCGCCGAGCAGGGGTGGGACGGCTGCTCGACGGCGTCCAACCACTCCGTCGACCTGTCCTCGGCCGGCGTCACCGCGACGCTCGACGCTCTCGACGCCGCGGGGCTCGGGCACGTGGGCACCGCTCGGTCCGAGGCCGAGTCCCTCGTCCCCGAGCTCTACCGTCTCGAGCGGGGTGGGCGCACGGTGACCGTGGCGCACCTCGCCGCGACGTACGGGACGAACGGCCTCCCGATCCCAGCGGACGCCCCCTGGTCGGTCACGCTCCTCGACGCCGACGACCTCGTCGCCAGGGCCTCGGCGGCACGAGCGGGCGGTGCCGACCTCGTGGTCGTCAGCGTCCACGCCGGCGTCGAGTACACGTCCGAGCCCGACGCGCTCCAGCGCGAGGTCGCCGCGCGGCTGGCGGCGTCGGGTGCGGTCGACCTCGTCGTCGGGCACCATGCGCACGTCCCGCAGCCGGTCGTGCGCCTGCCCGGCGGGCCCGAGGGAACGGGCATGTGGGTCGCGTACGGCCTCGGCAACCTCGTGTCCAACCAGGACGGCGACTGCTGCGACCCGCGCACCGACTCCGGTCTCCTGCTGACCGCGACGGTCCGTGCGCCCGCGACCGGACCGGCCCAGGTCACCGGTGTCGAGTGGACTCCGATCACGGTCGACCGTCGCGCCGACCACCGCGTCCGGGCCCTCGTCGACGCCCTGGCCGACCCGGCGTCCGGCTCGCTCACCCCCGACGCGCTGCGGCAGCGGCTCGACCGCGTGCGCGCCGCCGTCGGGACGGACGCCCCCGAACGACTCGACCCTGCGGTGCCGACGGGCCCGGCGCCGCAGGTCGTGCGGCCGGCTGCGCCGCCGCTCGTCCCGGCGGCGTGACGGCGTCGGGGAGACCCCGACCTGAGTCGCCGCCGTCAGCGCCAGCCCGACTCCACGTCGGCGCCGTCGTGGTAGTCGGTCGCCACCGGCGGCATGTGCCCGTCGGTGCCCTCGCCGTAGTCGTGCCCCGCGCCAGCCGAAGCCGCGGGCGCCGAGGAGGCCTGACCGTCGAAGACGTCCTGCGCCGGCTCGCCGCGGATCAGCGCGAGCGCGGACGGGAGCTCCTCCGGTGAGACGAGGACCTCGCGCGCCTTGGACCCCTCGGACGGGCCGACGATCTCGCGGGACTCGAGGAGGTCCATGAGGCGACCCGCCTTGGCGAACCCGACGCGCAGCTTGCGCTGGAGCATCGACGTCGAGCCGAACTGCGAGGTCACGACGAGCTCCGTCGCCTGCAGGAGCAGGTCGAGGTCGTCGCCGATGTCCTCGTCGACCTGCTTCTTCGCCGCGGTCTGCGTGACGTCCTCGCGGTACACCGGCTTGAGCTGGCCCTTGACGTGCTCGACGACCGAGTGCACCTCGGACTCGGAGACCCACGCGCCCTGGACGCGCATGGGCTTCGCGGCACCCATCGGGAGGAACAGCGCGTCACCCTGGCCGATGAGCTTCTCGGCGCCCGGCTGGTCGAGCACGACGCGCGAGTCCGCGAGCGAGGACGTCGCGAACGCGAGGCGCGACGGCACGTTGGCCTTGATGAGGCCGGTGACGACGTCGACCGACGGCCGCTGCGTCGCGAGCACGAGGTGGATCCCCGCGGCGCGCGCGAGCTGCGTGATGCGCTGGATCGACGCCTCGACGTCGCGCGGGGCGACCATCATGAGGTCCGCGAGCTCGTCGACGACCACGAGGAGGTACGGGTAGGGCGCGATCTTGCGCTCGGAGCCCGGCAGCGGCTTGACCTTGCCCGAGCGCACGGCGGCGTTGAAGTCGTCGATGTGCTTGTACCCGAACGCGGCGAGGTCGTCGTATCGGGCGTCCATCTCTCGCACGACCCAGTCGAGGGCCTCGGCAGCCTTCTTCGGGTTGGTGATGATGGGCGTGATGAGGTGCGGGATGCCCTCGTAGATCGTCAGCTCGACGCGCTTCGGGTCCACGAGCACGAGGCGCACCTGCTCGGGCGTCGAGCGCATGAGGATCGACGTGATCATGGAGTTGATGAAGCTCGACTTGCCGGCGCCCGTCGCGCCCGCGACGAGGATGTGCGGCATCTTCGCGAGGTTCGCGACGACGTAGCCGCCCTCGACGTCCTTGCCCACGCCCATGACCATGGGGTGCTCGGTCCGGCGCGCCGCCGACGACCGCAGCACGTCACCGAGCACGACCGTCTCGCGGTCGGTGTTGGGGATCTCGATGCCGATCGCCGACTTGCCGGGGATCGGCGCGAGGATGCGCACGTCCGCGCTCGCGACCGCGTAGGCGATGTTGTTCGAGAGCGACGTGATGCGCTCGACCTTGACCTTGGGGCCGACCTCGACCTCGTAGCGCGTGACCGTGGGGCCGCGCGTGAAGCCGGTGACCTTCGCGTCGACCTCGAACTGCTCGAACGTCTGGGTGAGCGCCTCGACTACCCGGTCGTTCGCGGCGGACCGGACCTTGTGCGGCGCCCCCTTGACCAGGGAGTCCTCGTTGGGCAGGAGGTAGACCGTGTCGCCCTCGAGCATCGGCTGCACGCCCCGCGGCAGGGGGCTGCTCGGCGGGGGCGGCGGGACGCTGCCCGCGCCGTCGGCGGGGTCGGGCGCGACGGCGCCCATCGCGGCCGCCGCGGTGTCCTGCGCCGTGCCGTGCCCGACCGCGGGGACGGCCTCGGTCGGTGCGGTGCCGGGCGCCGGCTCGTCCCCGCGCCGCTTCTTGCCCCGCCCTCGCGGCGTGTCCTCCTCGTAGTCGAGGAACGCCGCGGTCTCGAACGCCTCGTCGCCCGAGAACCCGCCCTCGGGCTTCTCGATCTCGGCCGCCTCCGCGGCCCGTTGCGCCTTGGTCTTCCGGGGCTTGCGAGGGCGACGACCGGCCGGGACGTCGGTGCCGTCGTGGCGCGAGACGCCCTCCGCGAGGGCGAGGCCGTCGGCGTCCTGCTCCTCGTCGTCCGTGCGGTGGTTGCCGGTGAGCACGTCGTAGAGGCCGCGCAGCCGGCTGGGGATCCGGTGCACCGGCGTCGCGGTGACGACCAGCAGCCCGAAGAACCCGAGCAGCAGGAAGATGGGCACCGCGAACCAGGGCGTCAGCCCGGTGGTCACCGGTGTCGCGGCCAGGTAGCCGACGATGCCGCCCGCGTTCTGCACCGCCTCGAAGCCGTCGCGCGGCGCCGGGAGGTCCTCGGAGATGTGCACGAGCGAGCACACCGACACGACGATGAGCGTGAGCCCGATCGCGACGCGCGAGTTCGCCTGGGCGCGCTCGGGGTGACGCATGATGCGCACGGCGAGCCAGAGCAGCAGGACGGGTACGGCGACGCCCGCGAGGCCGAACGTGCCGGCGACGACGCCGTGCACGACCTTGCCGAACGTGCCCTGGATGCCCCACCACTCGCGGGCCGCGACGACGACCGCGAGGCCGATGAGGAAGAACGCGACGCCGTCGCGCCGGTGTGCCGGGTCCAGCTCTCTTGCTCCCTTTCCGATGGTGCGCACGAGCGCTCCCACGCCGTGCGCGGCGCCGAGCCAGACCGCCCGCACCGCGCGGACGGGCCACGGCGGCCCCGACGCGGGGCGCCGGGCGGGCCGGCGCGTGCCGGAGGAGGTGGACCGCCCGCGACCGGTACCGGCGCGCGACGTGCCGCGGGCCGAGGACGAACCGCCGCGCGCCGAGGTGCGGGGCGCTGGCGTGCGGTTGCTCGCGGTCCGACGTGCCTGCGGGGACGTGCGGGTCGCCATAGTGGTCCTAACCTACCTGCGAGGGACGACACGGACGCGGACCCGGCGGCGCGTGTCCCGGCCGGGGTGCTGCCGAACGGCCCGCGACCCCGCGAGCAACGACCCACGGACGACGACCCCGGACGACGACCCGCGAACGACGAGGACCGGAGGACCCGTGCACGAGCCCACGCACGCCGAGCGGAGCGACGGACCGGGCGGCGGACCGAGCGACCCACCGACCGGCAGGAGCACCGCCGCCCCCGGCGGGGCCGCGGCCGCGCCGCGAGCGCGCGACCTCGTCGAGGTGCTCCCCGGCGTCTGGGTCGCCACGGCGGAGATCTGGACCACGACGTCGACCGTCGTCACCACGCCGGACGGCGAGGCGCTGGTCGTGGACCCGGCGGTGACGGTCGCCGAGGTCGAGGGGCTCGCCGCCGCAGTGCGGGCGCGCGGCTGGCGCGTGACCGCCGGGTTCGCGACACACCCGCACTGGGACCACGTGCTGTGGTCGCCCGCGCTCGGCGCCGCGCCCCGCTGGGCGACGGCGCGCACCGCCGCCACGACGCAGCGACGGCGTGCCACGGTCGTCGCGTCGACCGAGGCCGCCGCACCCGGCCACGACCCCGCGCTCGTCGGGGCGCTGTCCCCGCTCCCCCGCGGCGCGCGCCGGCTCCCCTGGCCCGACGCGGCACCGACCGGTCCGGGGACGTTGGCCGTCGTCGAGCACGACGCCCACGCACCGGGCCACGCCGCGCTGGTGGTGCGCACGCCGCACGGGACCGTGCTCGTGGCGGGCGACATGCTCTCCGACGTCGAGGTGCCCCTCGTCGACACCGACGCCCGCGGCCCCGTCGGGGTCTACCGAGGTGCGCTCGACGCGCTCGAGCTCGCCGCGCGCGACGTGGACGTGCTCGTCCCGGGCCACGGGAGCCCGGCCGTCGGACGCGCGGCGGTCGACGGGCGCTTCGCGGCCGACCGGGCCTACCTCGACGCGCTCGACGCGGCCGTGGGGCACGGTTCGACCGTGGCGGACCCTCGGCTCGTCGGGTACGTCGCGGAGTGGCACGCCGACCAGCTCGCCGCGTTGCGCTCCCGCTGACGCCCTCCCGGCCGCCGAGCGACCGCCCGTCAGGACGTCTCAGTCGTCGAGCCCGAGCTCCGCGGACCGCGCGAGCGCGGCGTCGAGCGCCTGCTCGTCGGTGACCAGGCGGTGCAGGTGCCGGGCCGCGGCGTGCAGGGCGTCGAGGTCCGGCCCGTGCACGCTCACCATGCCGCCCTCGGGGTCGAACCCGACGGCGTCGAGGACGCTCGGCTCGTGGTCGGTCAGCGTGGCCTGGAGCGCGCCGGAGAAGTCGTACCCGGAGCCCTCGACGCCGTGCCGCTCGAGGGCGCCCTTGTGCTGGTGCCACTCCGGGCCGCCGGGCGAGTAGATGATGCTCCAGCCCTGCGACAGGGTCACCAGGCGGACGGGGTCGAGCGGGGCGAAGTCCTCGGCGTTCGTCATGCCCGAGAACCTAGCCGCGGCCGCCCACGACGCCGTGGCGCACGCCCGGGGCACGTCCGGCACACCCGCCGAGCCCGGACCGCCGCCGTCACCCGAGGAAGAGCCCGATCGCCAGCGTCACGACCCCCGCCGCGAGGACCACGCCGCCGGCGGGGAGCAGCACGACGGCCCGGTTCGGCGCCTCGCGCCCCGCACCCACCGCGGACAGGAAGAACCCGGCGGGCAGGAGGATGGCGGCGACGAGGACCCCCGTGGCCGCGAGCCACCGCCAGACGCCCGTGAGGTCGGTGGCCTCCGCGAGCAGCAGGCACACGAGCCCCAGGACCACGAGCACGCCCGCGTGCGCGTGCCCGGCGCGGAAGAAGGACGTCTGGAAGCCCGTCGCCGGCACGCGCCGCGTGACGACCTTGACGAGGAAGGCGCCGCCGGACTCGATGCCGACGACCGTGAGCAGGACGATGCCGGCGGTGATGCGGGCGGCGTCGGTGAGCTCGAGCACGGGAACCTCCGGGGTGAGCGGGACGACCCGGGCGCCAGGTGCCGCCCAGGTTTACGAACACTGTTATAGAACACCGTTCGCAAACCCGGGTCAAGCCCTCTAGACTCGTCGCGTGGCCCGCCCCCGACTGCACGACGACGCTCTGCGCGACCGCCTCCTCGACGTGGCGTCGCGCGCCATCTCCGCGCACGGCGAGGGCTCGGTGACGGTGCGGTCGGTCGCGACGGCGGCGGGCACGAGCCCGTCCGCGGTGTACGCGCTCTTCGGCAGCCGCGACGACCTCGTCGCCGCCGTGTCCGCCGAGGGCTTCCGGCGCTTCGCCGCCCACCTCGCGGCTGTCGTCCGGACCGACGACCCGGGCGCGGACCTCGCAGCCCTCGGCGGCGCGTACCGCGCCTTCGCGCTCGCGGACCCGCACTTCTACGCGGTGATGTTCGCCCGCGGCGTGCGGCCCGGAGCGGAGCGCCCCCGCGCCGTCGAGGAGGCGACCTTCCTCGTGCTGCGCGACGCCGTCGCGCGCCTCGTGCCGGACGCGGCGGCCGTCGACGACGTCGCGCTCGGGCTGTGGGGCCTCGTGCACGGCCTGGTCTCGCTCGAGCTCGCCGACCTCGTCCCCGGCGACGACGCGGAGCGCGCCGAGCGTTACGCGAGGGCCACGACCACGGTCGGGCGCGCGCTCGCGGGACGCTGACGGGTCCCGCCGACGACGGTCAGGACCAGCCGGCGCCCGGCGCGGTCGCGGACGCGACGACGGCCCGCTGGCCGTCGCCCACCTCCCGCACGACGCGCGCCCACAGCACGGCGGCGACGACGAGAGCGACGGCCGCGACAGCGTCCAGCACCGGGAGCGCCGACCAGACGTCCGGGGAGTCCGACCTCATCAGCCGACCGCCGGCGTTCGCGGCGAACCCTCCGACGAGCCAGGCCGCCCACCAGCCGCCCAGCCCCGGACGCTCCGCGCGGAACGTCGCCGCACGGACGTCTCGCACGACCTGGAGGGGGAACCACAGCGACACGACCGGAACGATCCATCCCAGCCAGACCCAGACGCGCGAGCGCGCGTGCGACCACCACGGCGTCACGGTCTCGGCGAAGCGCCGGGAGCGCCAGAGCCACACGACGGTGACGATCCCGGCCGCGAGCTGGACCACCCCGAACAGCAGGGCGACGGTGTCGTACGCCGCGAGGACCGCCATCGACACGCTCCGACCCCGGACGAGCTCGTGCAGCGTCGAGACCACGGGTACGGCGAGCGCGGCCTGGACCACCGCTCCCCCGGCGACCGCTGCGGCGAGGGCGACGGACGCCACGCCCAGGCCACGGGGCACCGGTCGCGGTGACGCGGCGGGCGTCCCCGGCACCCCGGCATGACCGGCGAGAACGGGCGCGGCGGCAGGGAAGGAGTGCGGCGACGGAGCGCCGGTGGGGTGCGGGGAGGACATGGGCGGTCTCCTGGGAGCTCGGGCGGAGCGCCAGGATAGTGGTACTTCGCCCCATTCCGGGCCGGTCGACCGAGGGGCGACCGGCCCGGGGGCTGGCGCTACGCCTCGACGACCACCGGGACGATCATCGGGCGGCGGCGCAGGCGGTTGGAGACCCACCGCCCGATGACGCGGCGCATGACCTGCTGGAGCTGGTGCGTGTCGGTCGCGCCGCCGGCGATCGCGTCCTCGAGCGCCTTGACGACCTCCGGCTGGATGTCCTGGAACACCTTGTCGTCCTCGGCGAACCCGCGCGCGAGGATCTGGGGCCCGGCGAGCACCTTGCCCGTCGCGGAGTCCACGACGGCGAAGACGGACACGAAGCCCTCCTCGCCGAGGATGCGCCGGTCCTTGAGCTCGGCGTCGGTGATCTCGCCGACGCTCGACCCGTCGACGTAGACGTACCCGCAGGGCACCGCGCCGACGACCGACGCCTTGCCGTCGACGAGGTCGACGACGACGCCGTCCTCGGCGAGCACGACGCGGTCGGCCGGCACGCCCGTGCGGACCGCGAGCGCCCCGTTGGCCACGAGGTGCCGGACCTCGCCGTGCACCGGCATGACGTTCTTGGGCTTGAGCACGTTGTAGCAGTAGAGGAGCTCGCCCGCGCTCGCGTGCCCCGACACGTGCACCTTGGCGTTGCCGCCGTGCACGACGCGCGCCCCGAGGCGCGTGAGCCCGTTGATGATGCGGAACACGGCGTTCTCGTTGCCCGGGATGAGCGACGACGCGAGGATCACGGTGTCGCCGTGGCCGACCTGGACCTTGTGGTCGCCGTTGGCCATGCGCGACAGCGCCGCCATGGGCTCGCCCTGGGAGCCGGTGCACATGAGCACGATCTCGTCGTCGCGCAGGGAGTCGACCTTCTTGAGGTCGATGAGCACGCCCTCGGGCACGTGGAGGTACCCGAGCTCGGCCGCGATCGTCATGTTGCGGACCATCGAGCGCCCGACGAGCGCGACGCGGCGCCCGTGGTGGTGCGCCGCGTTGAGGACCTGCTGCACGCGGTGCACGTGCGAGGAGAACGACGCGACGATGATGCGCTTCTCCGACGCCGCGAAGACGTTGTCGAGCACCGGGCCGATCTCGACCTCGGGCGTGACGAACCCGGGGACCTCGGCGTTGGTCGAGTCGACCATGAACAGGTCGACGCCCTGCTCGCCGAGGCGCGCGAACGCCCGGAGGTCGGTGATGCGCCCGTCGAGCGGGAGCTGGTCCATCTTGAAGTCGCCCGTGTGCAGCACGGTCCCGGCGCCGGTCGTCACGGCAACCGCGAGCGCGTCGGGGATCGAGTGGTTGACGGCGACGAACTCGCAGCGGAACACGCCGAGCTGCTCGACCTGGCCCTCCTTGACCGCGAGGGTCACGGGCGAGATGCGGTGCTCCTTGAGCTTCGCCTCGACGAACGCGAGCGTGAGCTGCGACCCGACGAGCGGGATGTCGCGGCGCAGGCGCAGCAGGTACGGGACGGCGCCGATGTGGTCCTCGTGGCCGTGCGTGAGGACGATCGCCTCGATGTCGTCCAGCCGGTCCGCGATGTAGTCGAAGTCCGGGAGGATCAGGTCGACGCCGGGCTGGTTGTCCTCGGGGAAGAGGACCCCGCAGTCGATGACGAGCAGGCGCCCGTCGTACTCGAGGACGGCCATGTTGCGGCCGACCTCCCCGAGCCCGCCGAGGGCGACGATGCGCAGCCCTCCGGTGGGGAGCTCGGGAGGCAGGGAGAGTTCGGGGTGGGGATGGCTCACGGGGCCTCCTGTCGTGGCTGAGCCGGGGGTTTCGAGGGCTCCTGCCCTCGCTAGTTCGTGGGTGCGGCAGCGCCTGCCGCGGTGCTCGCGCCGACGAGCACGCCCGCGGCGGCGAGGGCGTCGCGGACCAGCGCGACGTCGTCCTCGGTCGCCGCGACGTTCGGAAGGCGCAGGAAGCGGTTGTCGGTGATGCCGAGCAGCTCGACGGCGGCCTTGGCCATGACGGCCTGGAAGCCCGCGCCGTTGAGCGCGTCGATGACGGGCGTCGTGGTGAGGAAGACGTCGAGCGCGCCCGCGTGGTCGCCCGCGTCGAAGCGGTGCACGACCTCGGCGAACGGCCCGGCGACCGCGTGCCCGGACACGGACACGATGCCGGCGGCGCCGTGCGCGAGGAACGGCAGCAGCAGGCCGTCGTCGCCGCTGTAGAAGGCGAGCCCGGTCGCGGCGGCGAGCTTGGCGGCGGCGTACACGTCGCCCGTCGCGTCCTTGCTCGCGACGACCCGGTCGTGCGCCGCGAGCCGCGCGTACGTCGCGGGCGCGATCCGCACACCCGTGCGTCCGGGGACGTCGTAGAGCATGACGGGCAGGTCGGTCGCGTCGGCGATCGCCGTCACGTGCCGGTAGACGCCCTCCTGGCTGGGGCGCGAGTAGTAGGGCGAGACGACGAGAAGCCCGTCGGCCCCGGCCTCGGCCGCCTGCTCCGCCATGCGCAGGGCGTGGTCGGTGTCGTTGGACCCGGCCCCGGCGACGACCGCCGCGCGGTCGCCGACCGCGTCGACGACGACGCGCACGAGGTCCTGCTTCTCCGGCGCGTGGGTCGTGGGCGACTCGCCCGTCGTGCCGCTCAGCACCAGGCCGTCGTTCCCGTCGTCCACCAGGCGCTTCGCGAGCCGGGCCGCCGCCGCGAGGTCGACGGCGCCGTCGGGCGTCATCGGGGTGACCATGGCCGTGAGGACGGCACCGAACGGGCGCGCGGGGGTGGCGGGAAGGACCATGTGCACAAACTACCGTGCGGCGGGTCCCCGCACCGCGCCCGTCCAGGCGCGGGACCGCCCCGCGCGAGCGCCGCCCGGGTGCGTCCCCGCGACCCCGAGGGCGATACTCGGAGCATGTCCCGCCCCGCCTCGACGTCGAACCTCTCCCCCGCGCTCGTCGCGCACGTGCCCACGGGGCTGCTCGTCGACGGCCACTGGGGCCCCGCCGAGGGCGGCCGGACGTTCGAGGTCGAGGACCCGGCCACGGAGGAGTCCCTCTTCGACGTCGCCGACGCGAGCCGCGCCGACGCGCTCCGTGCGCTCGACGCCGCGCACCGCGCCGGTCCCGCGTGGCGTGCGACGCCCCCGCGCGTGCGCGGCGAGGTCCTGCGCGCCGTCTACGACCGGGTCGTCGCGCGCGCCGACGACGTCGCCGCGCTCATCACGGCCGAGTGCGGCAAGCCGCTCGCGGAGGCGCGCGCCGAGGTGCTCTACGGCGCCGACTTCCTGCGCTGGTACGCCGAGCAGGCGGTGCGGGCCGAGGGCCTCGCGCGCACGGCGCCGGCCGGGGGCAACCGGCAGCTCGTCTTCCGCCGGCCCGTGGGGCCCGCGCTGCTCGTCACGCCGTGGAACTTCCCCATCGCGATGGCGACGCGCAAGATCGGGCCGGCGCTCGCCGCGGGCTGCACCGTCGTGATCAAGCCCGCCCGGCTCACGCCGTTGACGACGGCGCTCGTGGCCGAGGTCATCCGGTCCGAGCTCGCGGACCGCGGGCTACCGACCGGCGTCGTCAACGTCGTCCCGTCGTCGCGCGCCGCGGACGTCACCGAGCCGCTCCTCGCCGACGAGCGCCTGCGCAAGCTGTCGTTCACGGGCTCGACGGCCGTGGGGCGCACGCTCCTGGAGAAGGCCGCGCCCCAGGTGCTGCGCACCTCCATGGAGCTCGGCGGCAACGCGCCGTTCCTCGTGTTCGCCGACGCGGACCTCGACGCCGCGGTCGAGGGCGCCCTCGTCGCGAAGCTGCGCAACGCGGGCCAGTCGTGCGTCGCGGCCAACCGCTTCCTCGTGCACGACGCCGTCGCGCGCGAGTTCGCGCAGCGGCTCGCCACCGCGTTCGAGGACCTGCGGGTCGGGCCGGGCGCGCAGGACGGGACGCAGGTCGGCCCGCTCATCGAGGCGAAGGCCGTGGACAAGGTCGCCGAGCTCGTCGACGCCGCGTCCGACGGCGGCGCGCAGGTCCTCACGGGCGCCGACCGGCCGCGGTCCACGGGGTACTTCTACGCGCCGACCGTGCTGTCCGGCGTCGACCCGGACGCGCGCGTCGTCACCGAGGAGATCTTCGGGCCGGTGGCGCCGGTCGTCGCGTTCGGCGACGACGACGAGGGCCTCGCGCTCGCGAACGCGACCGAGTACGGCCTCGCCGCCTACGCGTACACCGCCTCGCTCGACCGCGCCGTGCGGGTGTCCGAGGAGGTCGAGGCCGGGATGATCGGCATCAACCGCGGGATGGTGTCGGACGCGAGCGCGCCGTTCGGCGGGCTGAAGCAGTCGGGCCTCGGCCGCGAGGGCGGCGAGGCGGGCCTCGAGGAGTACCTCGAGACCGTGTACGTCGCGCTCTGAGGCGGGACGTCCACGACGCCCGCGTGGCGGCGGGCGTGCCCGGTGCCGCGGTGCCCGACGACGTGCCGGCACCACGCGTTGTAGCCTGACGCTCCCCTGCCGCCGACTCCCGGAGAGCCTCCGCCCGTGCCCTCGTCGCCCGCGCCGACCACCAGCCCGACCGCCCCCTCCCCGAACGCCCGTGTCACGACCGTCGGGTACATGATCTTCGCGTCCCGCTGGCTCCAGGCACCGCTCTACTTCGGCCTCATCGTGGCCCAGGTCGTCTACGTCTGGCAGTTCCTCAAGGAGCTGTGGCACCTCATCGTCGGCGGGTTCACCGGCGAGGTGTCGGTCATGAACGCGGACACGCACCAGCTCGAGACGCACACCTACGGCGCCGAGGAGATCATGCTGGCCGTCCTCGGCCTCGTCGACGTCGTCATGATCTCCAACCTGCTCATCATGGTCATCGTCGGCGGCTACGAGACGTTCGTCTCGCGCATCCGGCTCGACGACCACCCCGACCAGCCGGAGTGGCTGAGCCACGTCAACGCGAACGTGCTCAAGACCAAGCTCGCGATGTCGATCATCGGCATCTCCTCGATCCACCTGCTGCGCACGTTCATCGAGTCGTCGAGCAACCGCATCACGGCCGAGACGATGCTGTGGCAGACGATCATCCACCTCGCGTTCGTCGTGTCCGCGCTCGCGCTCGCGGCGATCGACCGCATGTCCCTCACGGCGCACCAGCGCGCGGCGAACGCCGCCGCGGCGGGCGAGGGCCCGGCCGACCCGCACGCATGAGCCGGCCCGACGACGTCACGCGCCCCGACGCCGAGCCCGACGCGCCCGCGTCGCTCGACGCCGAGGTGACCGACGCCGTCGAGCACGCCGTCGAGGACGAGGTCCGTGCCGCGGTCCGTCAGGCCGTCTCGGTCTCCGTCGCGACGGGCCTGTACGGCATCTCGTTCGGGGCGCTGTCCGTGGTCGCCGGCCTCGACGTCGCGCAGACCATGGCGCTGAGCCTGCTCATGTTCTCGGGCGGGTCGCAGTTCGCGCTCATCGGCGTCGTCGGCGCGGGCGGCGCGCCGGGCGCCGCGATCGCCACCGCGGGCTTCCTCGGGGTCCGCAACGCCCTGTACGGGGCGCAGCTCGGCCCCCTGCTCGCGCTGCGCTCGTGGCACAAGGTGGTCGCGGCGCAGTTCACGATCGACGAGTCGACCGCCGTCGCGACGGCGCAGCGCTCGCGCCGCGCGGTCCGGGCCGGGTTCTGGTGGACCGGGGTCGGCATCTTCGTGCTCTGGAACACCATGACGCTCGTCGGGGCGCTCGCGGGCGACGCGCTCGGCGACCCGCGCGCGTGGGGCCTGGACGCGGCCGCCGCCGCGGCGTTCCTCGCCCTCCTGTGGCCCCGCCTCGCGGCGCGGGCGATGCAGCTCACCGCGGCAGCGGCCGTCGTCGTCGCGGCCGCGCTCATCCCGGTCGCGCCGGGCGGCGTCCCGGTGCTGGCGGCCGCCGCCGTCGCGATCGTCATCGGGCAGGTGGACGCGCGGCGCCGGCGCGACGCGTCGAGCGGGCCGTCGGCGCCGCCCGCCGACGGGCGCCCCGGGAAGGAGCCGTCATGACGTCAGCGACCGTGTGGGTCGTGGTGCTGGTCGCGTCCGCCGTGTGCTTCGCGCTCAAGCTGGCGGGGCACCTCGTGCCCGAGCACTGGCTCGCGGACGAGCGCGTCGCCCGCACGGCCGCGCTCGTCACCGCGGCGCTCCTCGCGGCGCTCGTCACGGTGCAGACGGTCGGCGACGGGCAGGCCCTGGTCGTCGACGCGCGCCTGCCCGCGCTCGCGGTCGCGGCGGTCGCGCTCGCGCTGCGCGCGCCGTTCATCGTCGTCGTCGTGCTCGCCGCAGCCACGGCCGCGGGCCTGCGCGCCCTGGGCTGGGGCTGAGGACGCCTCCGTCACGGCCGACGTCCGAGGTCTCGTAGGGTGAACCCGTGAGCCTCTTCCGCGAGACCGCCGACGTCTCCGTCCGCCCCGCCGTGCCCGGCGACGACGTCGCGGTGACCGCGATCCAGGTCGGTGCCTGGCGCTCGTCCCACGCCGAGGTCCTCGGGGCCGACGTGCTCGACGCGCTCGACACCGTGCGGATGCGCGAGCAGTGGGCCGCCGGCATCTCCTCGCCCCCCGGCCCGGGCTTCGGCGTGCTCGTCGCGTGCGTGGGCGCCGACGTCGTCGGGTTCGCCGCCGTGGCCCCCGGGCAGGTCCTCGCGCTCGAGGTCGAGCCGCGCCACCAGCGCGGCGGCCACGGGTCGCGCCTGCTCGCGGCGGCGGTCGACCGGCTGCGTCGCGACGGCGCGGAGGAGGTCGTCACCTGGGTGCTCGACGGCGACACGGCGCGCGAGACGTTCCTCGCGGGCGCCGGGCTCGGGCCCGACGGGCGGACCCGCACCCTGGCGACCGGGGTGCGCGACGTCGTCGAGCGCCGCTGGGCCGCCGAGCTCTGAGGCGCGCCCGACGGTCCGTCACGCAGCCGTGACGCGCCCGTGACCCGTTCGCGCGGTTGACCTGCGAGGATCGACCGCCATGGGCATCCTCACCGACTACTTCGCCGCTCCCGACGACACCCTGGCCGCGGTCGCCGCGGCCACCGGCCCCGACTCCCCCGACCCGGTGGCCTCCCGGCCCGCGTTCGCCACGGTGGAGCTCCGGGGCATCGACCCGTTCGTCGTGCTCGGCACGCTGACGAGCCTGCTCACCGACCGCCCGTACGCCGAGGTGACGGCCGACGCGCGCCACGGCTCGCTCGTCGCGACCGCCGGGGACGAGGGGCCGTGGGTGGTCTCCGTGTCGGACACGCTCGTGGGCGCCCTCGCGGGCGCGACGCCCGCCGCGCTCGACGAGGTCGCCGTGCAGTGGGCCGCCACCGAGGAGCTCGAGGGCTCCGACCCGGCAGACCTTGCCGACGCGCTGCGCCGGCTCGCCGCGCTGTGCGTCCAGGTCGACGACACCGGGCACCGGCTCTACTGCTGGACCAGCCTCTGACCCGCGCGGTCGGGAGCCGTCAGGTGCGGCGGCGCGAGCGGTAGAGCGCCGCGGCCTTGCGCAGGGCCTCGCGCGCCCGACGGCGGTCGCGCGCGGCGTCGTACGCGAACGCCAGGTGGTACCACGCCTCCCAGCTCTGGGGGTCGGCGTCGACCGCGTCGCGGTAGGGCGCGAACGCGGCGTCGGCCGCGTCCCGGTCGATCCGCCCCCCGGGCGAGCGCGGCAGGTCGTCGACGGGGAGCCGGCCGCGCGCCGCCAGGTCGTCCGCCATGCGCTGCACCGTGCCCGCGAGCAGGAACTCGCGGCCGACCAGGCCCACCACGAGCAGGGGCAGCACGAGCACGCCCGCGCCGATCACCATCGCGACCGGCTCGCCCGTGCCGACCAGCGCGGCGGCACGCCCCGCCACCTGCCACACGTACAGCGCGAGCAGGATCGTCACGAGCACCGCGCCGATGATCGCCTTCCAGGGCCGGGCGGCCCGGCCCGGCCGACCGGGACCGGTGCCCGTGCCGCGGTCCTCGCCGGGGTCGGCAGGGCCCTCGGTGCCGTCGGGAACGCTCACGCCAGGTCCAGCACGTTCTCGAGGCCGACCGTCAGGCCGGGGCGCCCGACGACCTCGCGGACGGCGAGCAGGACGCCCGGCATGAAGGAGACGCGGTCGAACGAGTCCTGCCGGATGACGAGCTGCTCGCCCGCGTTGCCGAACAGGATCTCCTCGTGCGCGACGAGGCCGCGCAGGCGCACCGCGTGCACGCGCACGCCGTCGACGTCGGCGCCGCGCGCCTCCCACCCGGACTCGGTCGCGTCGGGGCTCGGGGCGAGGCCCGCGTCGGCACGTGCCGCGGCGATCGCCGCCGCGGTGTGCCGGGCGGTGCCGGACGGCGCGTCGACCTTGTCCGGGTGGTGGAGCTCGATCACCTCGGCCGACTCGAAGTAGCGGGCCGCCTTCGCGGCGAACGTCATCGCGAGGACGGCCGAGAGGCCGAAGTTGGGCGCGATGAGGACGCCGAGGGCGGGGCCGCCGCCCGCGGCGCGGCGCTCGAGGTGCTCGGTGACCCGACCCCGGCTCTCGTCCGTCCAGCCCGTGGTCCCGACGACCGCGTGCACGCCCGCGTCGATCAGCGCGTGGACGTTCGCCTCCGTCGCGGACGGGACCGTGAAGTCGACGGCGACGTCGGCGCCGCCGAGCATCGCGGACGTGACCTCGTCGTCGGCGTCCAGGCGCGCGACGAGCTCGAGGTCCGCCGCACCCTCGACGGCCGTGCAGACGGTCGCGCCCATGCGCCCGGCCGCGCCCAGGACGGCGACCCGCAACGGGCGGCCCGGCCCCTGGCCGGGGGCGGTCGGGGCGGTATCGGGCGCGGGGATGTTCTGCTCGCTCACGCCCGTCACCCTATCGCCGGTGCGCGGGCCGACCGGCGCGCCGTCCGCGGCACCGGTGGTGGGCGCGCCCGCGGCACCCTGCCCGCAGCGCGACGGCGGCCGCCCTCCGGGAGGAGGGCGGCCGCCGCGAGACGGCGTGGCAGGCGAGGGCTCAGCCGCCGAACGGCCCGACGCGCACGACGGACCGGGGCCGTGAGGCGAGCTCGCCCGCCAGCTTCTGCACGTCGTCGGCCGTGACCGAGCGGATCGCGTCGAGCGACTCCTCGACGCTCAGGAGCTCGCCGTAGACGAGCTCGGCCTTGCCGAGCCGGCTCATGCGCGAGCCGGAGTCCTCGAGCCCGAGGACCATGCCGCCGGAGAGCTGGCCGACGCTGCGGTCGAGCTCGGCGCCGGTGATGCCGTCGCCGGCGAGGCGGTCGAGCTCGGCGTGCAGGAGCTCGGTCACCTCGTCAACCTTGGACGGCGCGCACCCGGCGTAGAGGCCGAACGTGCCGATGCCGCCGTGGCCCGACGCGAAGGAGTACGTCGAGTACGCGAGGCCGCGCTTCTCCCGGATCTCCTGGAACAGGCGCGAGCTCATGCCGCCGCCCAGCACCGCGCTGAGCACGGAGAGCGTGAAGCGGCGGTCGTCCGTCGCCGACAGGCCGGTGCCGCCGATGACGACGTTCGCCTGCTCGACGGCCCGGTGGACCGACAGCTCGACCCCCGTGGTCCCGACGTCCGCGAGGGCGGGGTCGGCGGGGTCGCGGCGGGCGCGCGGCGCGGTGGCCGCGTCGAGCGACCAGCCGCCGTCGTGCAGCGCCTGGCCCACCTGTGCGACGAGCGTGTCGTGGTCGACGCCGCCCGCCGCCGCGACGACGAGCGTCTCGGGGCGGTAGTGCCACCGGTAGTGCTCCCAGACCGCCTCGCGCGGGACCGCGTTGATCGTGTCCGGGGTGCCGCCGATGGGCCGCCCGAGCGCGTGCCCGCCGAGGACGGCGGCCGCGAACTCCTCGTGCACGACGTCCGAGGGGTCGTCGTCGTTCATCGCGAGCTCTTCGAGGATCACGCCGCGCTCGGTCTCGAGCTCGTCGGGGTCCAGCCGCGCGGACGTCACCATGTCGGCGATGACGTCGACCGCCATGGGCAGGTCGGCGTCGAGCACCCGCGCGTAGTAGCACGTGTGCTCCTTGCCGGTCGCGGCGTTGGCCTCGCCGCCGACGGCGTCGAACGCCTCGGCGATGTCCATCGCGGAGCGGCGGGCGGTGCCCTTGAACAGCAGGTGCTCGAGGAAGTGCGTCGAGCCGAAGTGGCCGTCGGTCTCGTCGCGCGAGCCGACGCCCACCCACGCGCCCATCGTCGCCGAGCGCAGGCCCGGCATCGACTCGGTGAGCACGCGGACCCCGCCGGGCAGGACGGAGCGACGGATGGTCGCGCCGTCCTGCCCGGCGGTCAGCTCGGCCCCGGCGTCACCCGCCGGGACGAGCGGGAGGTCCCAGGGCACGTCAGGCGTCCGCGCCCTCGGTCGCGGGAGCGTCGGCCGGAGCCTCCTCCTCGACCACGGCGTGCAGCGAGAGCTTGCCGCGCGGGTCGATCTCGCCGATCTCGACCTGGACCTTCTGGCCGATGGAGAGCACGTCCTCGACGTTCTCGACGCGCTTGCCGCCCACGAGCTTGCGGATCTGGCTGATGTGCAGCAGACCGTCCTTGCCCGGGGAGAGCGAGATGAACGCGCCGAACGACGTCGTCTTGACGACCGTGCCGACGAAGCGCTCGCCGATCTCCGGGACGTGCGGGTTGGCGATCGCGTTGATCGCCGCGCGGGCGGCCTCGGCCGACGGGCCGTCGGTGGCGCCGATGTACACGGTGCCGTCGTCCTCGATGGAGATGTCCGCGCCCGTCTCCTCCTGGATCTGGTTGATCATCTTGCCCTTGGGCCCGATGACCTCGCCGATCTTGTCGACCGGCACCTTCACGGAGATGACGCGCGGGGCGTTCGGGGACATCTCGTCCGGCACGTCGATGGCCTCGGCGAGGACGTCGAGGATCGTCAGACGCGCGTCGCGCGCCTGCGTCAGCGCACCGGCGAGCACCGAGGCGGGGATGCCGTCGAGCTTGGTGTCGAGCTGGATGGCCGTGACGAACTCGCGGGTACCGGCGACCTTGAAGTCCATGTCGCCGAACGCGTCCTCGGCACCGAGGATGTCGGTGAGCGCCGCGTAGCGGGTCTCACCGTCCACCGTGTCGGAGATGAGGCCCATCGCGATGCCCGCGACGGGGGCGCGCAGCGGCACGCCCGCGTTGAGGAGCGAGAGCGTCGAGGCGCACACGGAGCCCATGGACGTCGAGCCGTTGGAGCCGAGGGCCTCGGACACCTGACGGATCGCGTACGGGAACTCCTCGCGGCTCGGGAGCACCGGCACGAGCGCGCGCTCGGCGAGCGCGCCGTGGCCGATCTCGCGGCGCTTGGGGCTGCCCACACGGCCGGTCTCGCCGGTCGAGTAGGGCGGGAAGTTGTAGTTGTGCATGTAGCGCTTGCGCGTCTCCGGACCGAGCGAGTCGATCTGCTGCTCCATGCGGAGCATGTTCAGCGTGGTGACGCCCATGATCTGGGTCTCGCCACGCTCGAAGAGCGCGGAGCCGTGCACGCGCGGGAGCACCTCGACCTCGGCCGACAGGGTGCGGATGTCCGCGAGCCCACGGCCGTCGATGCGCACGCCCTCGGTGAGGACGCGCTGGCGCACGAGCTTCTTCTGCAGCGAGCGGTACGCGGCGGAGAGCTCCTTCTCGCGGCCGTCGAACCCGGCCTGGAGCTTGCCGACCATCTCGTTCTTGATCTCGTCGAGACGGTTCTCGCGGTCCTGCTTGTCCGCGATGGCGAGCGCGGCGCGCAGGTCGGTGGAGACCTCGGCCTCGACCGCGGCGAACGCGTCGTCCTGGTAGTCCAGGAAGACCGGGTACTCCTTGACCGGCTTCGCGGCCTGGGCCGCGAGCGCCGACTGCGCGTCGCACAGGGCCTTGATGAACGGCTTGGCCGCCTCGATGCCCTCGGCGACGACCTCCTCGGTCGGCGCGCCGACGCCCTCGTCCTTGACGAGGCCCCAGGCACCGTCGGTGGCCTCGGCCTCGATCATTGCGATCGCGACGTCGTCACCCACGACACGGCCGGCCACGACCATGTCGAAGACCGCGCGCTCCTTGTCGGAGTACTTGGGGAACGCGACCCACTGGCCGTCGACGAGCGCGATGCGCACGGCGCCGACCGGGCCGGAGAACGGCAGGCCGGAGATCTGCGTCGACGCCGAGGCGGCGTTGATCGCGAGCGTGTCGTACGCGTCGTCCGGGTGGAGCGCGAGGACCGTGATGACGACCTGGACCTCGTTGCGCAGGCCCTTGACGAACAGCGGGCGCAGCGGGCGGTCGATGAGGCGGCACGCGAGGATCGCGTCCGTCGAGGGGCGGCCCTCGCGGCGGAAGAACGAGCCGGGGATGCGGCCCGCGGCGTACATGCGCTCCTCGACGTCCACCGTCAGCGGGAAGAAGTCGAACTGGTCCTTGGGGTGCTTGCCGGCCGTCGTGGCCGACAGGAGCATGGTCTCGTCGTCGAGGTACGCGGCGACGGAGCCGGCGGCCTGACGGGCGAGGCGCCCGGTCTCGAACCGGACGGTGCGGGTGCCGAAGCGACCGTTGTCGATCGTGGCCTCGGCGAACTGGATCTCGGGACCCTCCACGGGTGCCCTCCCTTTCTCGAAGCGCCGCCCGGGTAGCCCCTGTCGAGGGTTCCGGTCCGCGCCCCGGCGCGCGTGGCGCGGGGGCTCCGGTCGCACTCGACGCTCGGCGGTCTTCGATCGAGGTCCACGGCGGTTCCCGCGCGATCACGTCCGGAGACGAGACCACGGGGGTCCGTGAGCCACTACCGAGGACCGAACGAGAGGCCGGCGGCGCGGTGGGTGGTGTGCGGCTGGGTGGTGCTCAGCCGGGGTGTGACGGGTACATCACACCAGACCAGCCCGGTCCCCGCAGGGACCGGGCTGGCGGTGTCGTGTCAGCGACGCAGACCGAGGCGCTCGATGAGGCTGCGGTAGCGGTTGATGTCGACCTTCTGCAGGTAGCCGAGGAGGCGACGGCGCTGGCCGACGAGGAGGAGCAGACCACGACGGCTGTGGTGGTCGTGCTTGTGCTCCTTGAGGTGCTCGGTGAGGTCCTTGATGCGCTGCGTGAGGAGCGCGACCTGGACCTCGGGCGAACCGGTGTCGCCCTCGCTCGTCGCGTACTCGGTCATGATGCGCTGCTTCGTGGCAGTGTCGAGCGGCACGGTTCTCCTTCGGGTTCGTTGCGCGGTGCGCCGGGACGGTTCTCCCGGGGCTCTCTGGATCCGCGGCCGGTCAGACGGCGCATCGATCTTACCAGGTGGACGCGCCGCCTCGTCCCGGTCGTGCTCCGCGCGAGCCGGCGCACCACGGGGCGGCGCGCTACCCGCGCAGGAGGCCGCGCCGTCGGGCCTCGGCGACGGCGGCGGTGCGCGACGGCGCGCCGAGCTTGTCGTAGACGTGGACGAGGTGGGTCTTCACGGTCGCACGGGACAGGAACAGCTCGCGCGCGATCTCGTCGTTGGTGCGCCCCTCGGCGACGAGCGAGAGCACCTCGAGCTCGCGCGCGGTGAGCGCCGTGCCGGGGCTGCGCAGGCGGCCGAGCAGCCGCCGCTGCACCGCCGGTCCGAGCGCGACCTCGCCCGCCGCGGCGGCGCGCACGGCGGCGACGAGCTCGTGCGTCGGCGCGTCCTTGAGCAGGTAGCCGCGGGCGCCCGCCTCGACCGCCGCGAGGATGTCGGCGTCCGCGTCGTAGGTCGTCACGACGAGCACGGCGGGCCCGTCGGTCGCGACGATCTCGCGGACCGCGTCGACCCCTCCGAGCCGGCCGGGCCCGAACTGCAGGTCGAGCAGCACGACGTCGGCCCGCAGCCCGCCGCGCAGCCGCGCGAGGAGCTCCTCGGCCGAGCCGACCTCGGCGACGACGCGCACGTCCGGCTCCGCCTCGAGGACGGCGCGCAGGCCCGTGCGGACGACCGGGTGGTCGTCCGCGAGCACGACGTCGACGACGCCCGGTCCGGTCATCGCCCCTCCTCCGCGTCCTCGGCGGCCCCGAGCGGCACCCAGGCCGCCACGGCGGTGCCCGCACCGGGCGCGGACTCCACGGACAGCGTGCCTCCGAGCTCGGCGAGCCGCGCGCGCATCGCGACGAGGCCGAACCCGCCCGACGTCCCGCCCGGCACGTCGTCGGAGGGCACGGGGAGTGCCTCCGGGTCGAACCCTCGCCCGTCGTCGACCACGTCGAGGGCGACCGCCTCCGCCCCCGCCGCCGCGCCCGCCAGGAAGCTCAGCGTCACGGCGACGCGCGTCGCGGCCGCGTGCCGCTCGACGTTCGCGAGCGCGGACTGGGCGACGCGCAGCAGGGCGGCCTCGACGTCCGTCGGCAGCGCCACGGGGTCGCCGCTCACCTGCACGACGACGTCCGGCCCGGCACCGGGCGCACCCCCGACCGGGTCGCCCGTCGGACGAGCCGCGGTCCGGGCCGCGGTCCGCGCCGCGGTCCGGCGCAGCGCGTCGACGAGGTTCGACGACGCGAGGTCGGCGGGCGCGAGCGCGCGCACGACGCGCCGCGCCTCGGCGAGGTTGTGCCGCGCGACCTCCCGCGTCTGCTCGACGTACCCGCGCGCGGTGCCGACGTCGCCGGCGTCGAGCGCGGTCTGCGCCGCGCGCAGGAGCAGCTCGGCCGAGGAGAACCCCTGGGCGAGCGTGTCGTGGATCTCGCGCGCGAGGCGTTCGCGCTCCCCCGCCACGGCGCGCTCGCGCTCGGCCGTGGCGAGCTCGTCGCGCGTCCGGACGAGCTCGTCGAGGGTGCGCTGACGCTCCTGCGACTCGCGCACGACCGCCTCCAGCGCGAGCACGACGACGACCGCCACGGCGCCGCCGATCGCCGGGCCCAGCACGAACGGCACCGCGAGGTTCGCGGTGCCGGCCCACATGACCCCGACCACGAGGAGCACGACCGCCCCGACCGCGACCGGACCGCGGCGCGGGCCGAGCACGTGCATCGCGACGAACATGAGCGGGAACGCGACCCAGACGGCCGTGACCGAGGTCAGGCACAGGGCGACCCACAGGACCACGAGCCCGGTCACCCACGCCCCGGCGGGCCACCACGCGCCGCGCGGCGCTCCCACGTCGTCCGGGAGCGGCAGGCGGCGCCGGCCCAGGACGTAGAGCGCGAGCAGCGCGGCGCCCGCCGCGACGGTGACGAGGCCGCGCACCGTGCCGGAGGCGAGCGCCCCGGCGAGGGCGAGCGCGAGCAGGCCGACGAAGAGGACGTCCAGACCGCGGCGCAGCCAGCGGGTGGCCGTCGGCACGCCGCGTGCACCGGGCCCGACGGGCCTGTCGGGCGCGGCGGGGGTCGAGGGCACGGCCGGGATCACGGCGACACCCTAGCCACGCCGCCCCGGCCCGGCATCGTCCGAACGGTCGACGCGCGGCTCCACCTCGCGGCGAGGCAGGACCGACCGCGGCGGCGATCCGCTACGGCCCGCGCCGCGGGAGCGTGGAGGGACCGTCGACGGGAGATCGCGGCCTGCGCCGCCCGCACCCGTCCCTCACCCCACGTACCCCGGAGGTCGTCCCCGTGTTCCTCGCCCTGCGCGACCTGCGCCACGCCCGCGGGCGCTTCGCGCTCATGATCGCGGTCGTCGCGCTCATCACCTTCCTCGTCGCGTTCCTCGCCGCGCTCACGGCCGGCCTCGGCCGCGCGAGCACGTCGGCCGTGACGGACCTGCCCGCCGACCGCCTCGCGTTCGCGCCCCCGGCCGAGGGCGCCTCGCCGACCTTCACCGAGTCGGAGGTCACCGCCGACCAGCGGGACGCGTGGGCCGCCGTCCCCGGCGTGCGCGCCGCGGAGCCCCTCGGCGTCGCGACGGTGCGGGCCTCCGGCGAGACGACCGCCGCCGTCACCGCCTTCGGCGTCCGGCCAGGCTCCGGCCTGGTGCCGGGGACCTCCGGCGACGGCACGGACGTCGCGCCGGGCGCCGTCGTGCTCTCCCGCGGGGCGTCCGACGCGCTCGGCGCCGACGTCGGCGACCGGGTCAGCGCGGGCCCGCTCGACCTGCGGGTCGCCGCCGTCGCGGACGGCGAGGCGGACTTCGCCCACACGCCCGTCGCGTGGGTCTCCCTCGACGACTGGCAGGCGGTCGGCGCTCGCGGCGGCGCCGCGGACGGTGCGCAGGACGGTCCGGCCGCGACCGTCGTCGCGCTCCGGTTCGGCGAGGAGCCGCCGTCGGCGGACGCGCTCGCCGCGGCCGACGCGGAGCTCGGGACCGTCACCGCGACGCCGCGCGAGGCGCGCTCGGCCATCTCCTCGTTCACCGCCGAGAACCTCTCGCTGACCCTCATGCAGGTGTTCCTCCTCGCCATCTCCGCGCTCGTCGTCGGCGCGTTCTTCACGGTCTGGACCATCCAGCGCGCCGGAGACGTCGCCGTGCTGCGGGCGCTGGGCGCCTCGACGCGCTATCTCCTGCGCGACGCGATCGGCCAGGCGGGCGTCGTGCTCGGCGTCGGCGTCGGGCTCGGCACGGCGCTCGCGGCCGGGGCGGGCCTGCTCGCGGCGCGCGTCATGCCCGTCGTCGTCGACCTCTCGACGACGCTCGTCCCCGCCGTCGTGCTCGTCGTGCTCGGCGGGCTCGGGGCGGTGCTCGCGGTGACGCGCGTCGCGCGCGTGGACCCGCACGCCGCGCTCGCGGCGCGCTGACCTGCCCCGGTCGCCGTCCCGACGCCTCCGTCACCCCTCCGACCCGGCCCCGACGCCCACCCCGAACCCGAGGAGCTCCCATGAACCTCACGCTCGACCGCATCCGCCTCGCCTACCCCGACGGCGACGGCGTCCTCGTCGCCGTGGACGACGTCACGCTCACCGTGCCGTCCGGCACGACCACGGCGTTGCTCGGCCCCTCGGGGGCGGGCAAGTCCAGCCTGCTCGCCGTGGCCGCGACGCTCACACCGCCCACGTCCGGCGTGGTGCGGGTCGGCGACGACGTCGTCAGCGCCCCGCTCGACGGACCCGACGACCGGCGGGGTGCACCGGCGGCCGGCCGCGGGTCCCGGCGTCGGGCTCGGCGCGCCGCGGACCGCGCGGCGGCCCTGCGCCGCGAGCGCATCGGGATCGTGTTCCAGCAGCCGCAGCTCGTGGCGTCCCTCACCGTGCTGGAGCAGGTCGAGCTCATGAGCCACCTGCGGGGCCGGCCCGCGGCGTCGCGCCGCGCGCACGCGCTCGCCCTGCTCGACGCGGTGGGCGTCGCCGACCGGGCGGACCGCCGCCCGGAGCACCTCTCGGGCGGTCAGCGCCAGCGGGTGGCGATCGCGCGGGCGCTCATGAACGACCCGCAGGTGCTCCTCGTCGACGAGCCCACCTCGGCGCTCGACCACGAGCGCGGCGTGCAGGTCGTGGAGCTCGTCGTGCGGCTCGCGCGCGAGCTCGACGCCGCGACGCTTCTCGTCACGCACGACGAGGCGACCCTCGACCCGGTCGACGCCCGCGTGCACCTGGCGGACGGCCGGGTCGTCGAGGCGCCGGCACCCGTCTGAGGACCGACCGGCGCCGAGACAGCGATCCCCCGCAGAGCACGCTGCCCCTGGTGTGCTGGACGTCGCTGTCTCGGCCGCAGGTCGCTGTCTCGGCGGAGGTCGGGTCAGCGCGCCGCGCGCACGTGGGTCGCGACCGCGAGCGCCAGCGCCGCCACCAGCGCCTGCGCGACGACGGCAGCCCAGCCCGCGGTGCCCACGAGGAGCGCCACCCCGAGGGGGACGGCGCCGAGGACCGCGACGTCCGGCCCCTTGCGCAGCACCGCGGCGGCACCCGTGGGCACCCCGCCCGCGGGCGTCGCGAGCAGGGGGCCGCCCCAGTTCGGCGGCTCGCGGTAGGCGCTCCGCACGGCGGCGGCGCCCTGCACGACCGCCGCGAGCGCGCCGAGCGCGGCCCAGCGCGCGTCGCCCGTCGCGACGACGAGCGGTGCCGACCCCGCGAGCAGGCACACGGCGGCCGTGAGCGTGGGGACGACGGCGCGCGCGAGCCGGGTCCACCGTGCGGCGAGCGGCACGAGGGCGTCGACGACGGGCGCCATCTCCGCGGTGCGCGCCCCCTCGGCGCCGAGCACGGCGGCGCCGAGGCCCGCGACGACCAGCACCGCGAAGAGACCGAACCCGGAGCCGAGGCCGGGGACCTGCTGGGCGACGACCGTCAGCGCGCCCAGGCCGACGAGCTGCGCGAGGGCGGACGGGCTGCGCCCGAGGAGCACGAGGTCGGCCGCCACGACCGCGCCGAACGCGCCCCGCACGGCGGCGAACCGGCGCGGGCGCCGGACGCGCACACGGGCCGCCCCGGCACGACGCAGGGCGCGGCCGAGGTCGCGCGTGTCGAACGAGAGCACGGCTCCACCCACCTGGTCGGCGACCGAGCTCTGCGCGCGCAGGACGGTCGCCCCGAGCGACTCCAGGTCGCGCCACCAGCGCAGCACGAGCACGGCCCCGACGGCGAGGAGGCCGAGCGCCACGAGGGGCGGGGCCGCGAGCGCCGGCAGCCCGGGGCGGCCCGCGACCACGAGCACGAGGCCCGCGACCGGCACGGCCGCGACGGCGACGTCGCTCGCGCGGGCGAGGGCGCCGGCCGCCCGCGGGAACGGCTGGGCGAGGCCCGCCACCGACACGAGCAGGAGCCCGAGCGCGCCGCCCGTCAGCGCCGCCCGGAGCGCGGGGGCGACGTCGAGGCCGGCGGCGACCGACACGACGACCGTCCCGACCGCGCCCAGCACACCGCCCAGGAGCACCGCGCGGACGAACGACGGCGACACGAGCCCGCGCCGGTCCGCCGGGGTGGGCACCCACCAGCGCACTCCCCCGCTGCCCGCCCCCACCGGACCGAGGCGCACGGCCGTGCCCGTGAGGAGCGCGAGCAGCGCGGCGGTCCCGAGCGCCTGGACGGCGCCCGGTCCGAGGACCGCCGTTCCCGCCGCCGAGCCGGGGTCGAGCGCCGAGCGCAGCATCGAGGCGAGCCCGATCACCCAGCCGGTCGCGAGCGCGACGGACACGACGGCGTAGGCGACGTCGACGACGATCTCCCCCGGGCCCGCGTCGGCGCGCGCCGCCGCGGCGCGCGCGGTCAGACGACGCAGCTCGCGTCCGGTGAGCAGCTCGTCCGGGTCGGAGCGCAGCGTGCTCGCCGCGCCGTCGGCACCGTCGCGGCCCGTGCGGCGGGTCTCTCCGGGGGGTCCGTCGGGGCGCGCGCCGGTCACCGTCAGCGCACCGCCAGGAGCGCGTCATGGGTGTCCGCCGGGTCGAGCGCGACGCACGCGTCGTCGCCGACCAGGAGGCCGCGCGCGCCCGTCCGCGCGACGAGCTCGGGGTCGTGCGTGGCGAGGACGACCGCGACGCCGCTGCGCGCGTCGTCCACGAGCAGCCTCGCGAGCCGCTCGCGCATCCCGGGGTCGAGGCGCTGCTCGGGCTCGTCGAGCACCAGCAGCTCGCGGGGCCGCACGAGGCCCGACGCGAGCAGGAAGCGGCGCCGCTGGCCCGACGAGAGCGCCGTCGGCAGCGACGCCGCCTGCTCCGCGATCCCGAACCGGTCCAGGAGCGCGTCGACGGCCGCCCCCGCGCCGACCACGCCGTGCCCGCGCGCGACGAGGACGAGGTGCTCGCGCACCGTGAGCGCGGGGAAGAACGCGTCGTCGTCGAGCACGCCCGCGACGCGCGCGCGGAAGTCCCGTTCGCGCTCGTCGACTGCGCGGCCGAAGGCCCGCACCGCGCCACCGAGCGGGGGCTGCAGGCCGAGCACCGTGCGCAGGAGCGTCGACTTCCCGCTCCCGTTCGCGCCGATGACGACGACCAGCTCGCCGGGGTGCACCGTGAGGTCGACGGGCGCGCACACGGCCACGTCGGCGTACCCGACGCGCAGCGCGCGCGCCTCGAGCACGGGGCCCGGTGCCGGTGCCGCCACGGTCAGGACCCCGGGATCGTCGCGACCGGCTCCCCGTCCGCGCCGGCGAGGATCGCGCGGGCGCGGGCGACGTCGTCGTGCATCTGCGCGACGAGCGGCTCGATGCCGTCGAACCGCAGCGTGGGACGCAGCCGCTCGACCAGCTCGAGGACGACGTCCTCGTCGTACAGGTCGAGGTCGGCGCGGTCCAGGACGTACGCCTCGACCCGGCGCTCGACGCCGTCGAACGTCGGGTTGGTGCCGATCGAGATCGCGGCCGGGAGGCGGACGTCGGCGTGCGCGGGGTCGGCGCCCGCGAGCTGCGGCCGCTCCAGCCAGCCCGCGTACACGCCGTCGGCCGGGACCATGCCGCTGATCGCGCCGAGGTTCGCCGTCGGGAAGCCGAGCTCGCGGCCCCGGGCGTCGCCGTGCACGACCGTGCCCCGCACGCGGTGCGACCGGCCGAGGATGCGGGCCGCCTCGCGCACGTCGCCCGCCGCGAGCAGCGCCCGCACCCCCGTGGAGGACCAGCGCACATGGGAGTCGCCCGGCGTCGCCTCGTCCGTGACGGGCACGCCCTGGTGCTGCCCGACGTCGTCGATCGCCACGACCTCGAAGCCGAACCGCGACCCGAGCTCGACCATGGTCTCGATCGTCCCCGCGTTGTCGCGGCCGAAGCGCACGTCGTGCCCGACGACGACGGTCCCGACCCGGAGCCCGTCGACGAGGTACGTGCGCACGAACTCCTCGGGGGTCTGGCGCGCGAACTCGAGCGTGTACTCGACGAGGAGGACGGCGTCCAGGCCCGTTGCCGCGAGCAGCTCGACCCGGTCGGCGATGCCCGTGATGAGCTCGGGCGCGCTCTCGGGGCGGTGCACCACGGCGGGGTGCGGGTGGAACGTCACGGCGACCGCCCGCGCGTCGCGCGAGCGGGCGAGGTCGACGATCCGCCCGAGCACCTGGGCGTGCCCGCGGTGGACGCCGTCGAAGTTGCCGATCGTCACGACCGACGGGCCGAAACCCGGGGGAACCTGGCTCAGGTCCGTCCACAGGTGCACGCGAGAACTCCTCCGGTGAGGGGGTGGGTCGTGCGCGCCGGCAGGGAGTCGTCGGCGCCGCTGGACAAGACTGCCACGCCCCGGCCCCGACGCCGAACCGAAGGACGTCAGGCGGGCGCGAGGACGAGCACGGGCCTCGCGAGGTCCGCGCCGCCGCGGCGCGTGTCCTCGACGAGCGCGACGAGCTCCCCGGCCGGGGAGATCGCCGCCGTCGTGCCCGGCGTCCCCGTCGCGGGGATCCACTGCCCGTACGACAGCGCCGTGGCCTCCGGCGCCGTGAGGTCGCGCACGGGGAACGTCGCGCGCGCGGCCTCGGCGAGCGGCAGCGTCGCGAGGACCCCGTCGCGGTCGGCCTGGGCCTCGAGCTCCTCGAGCGTCGAGGCGACGTCGAGCCCGTACCCGCCGACGCGCGTGCGCCGCAGGGCCGTGAGGTGCCCGCCCACGCCGAGCGCGGCACCGAGGTCGCGGGCGAGCGCCCGGACGTACGTGCCGGACGACACGGTCACGGCGACGTCCACGTCCAGGGCGGGGGGCGCGCCGTCGGGCGTCGCCCCCGGCCCCACCGGGCGCACGTCCAGGACCTCGAAGCGCGAGACGACGACGGGCCGCGCCGCGAGCGCGACGTCCTCGCCCGCGCGAGCACGGGCGTAGGCCCGCTGCCCGTCGACCTTGATCGCGCTCACCGTGCTCGGCACCTGCAGGATCTCGCCCGTGAGGTCGGCGATCCCGCGGTCGAGGTCCGCGCGCCCGACCCCCGACGCGTCGGCGCGCGCGACGACCTCGCCCTCGCCGTCGTCGGTCGTCGTGGCGGCGCCCAGCCGGATCGTCGCGTCGTAGTCCTTGTCCGCGCCCACGACGTACGTGAGCAGCTTCGTCGCCCGACCGACCCCGAGCACGAGCACGCCCGTCGCCATGGGGTCGAGCGTGCCCGCGTGCCCGACCTTGCGCGTGCCGGCGAGCCGGCGCCCGCGACCGACGACGTCGTGGCTCGTCCAGCCGCCCGGCTTGTCGACGACGACCAGACCGTCGGGCGCCGTCGGCCGCCGCGGCGCCCGGTCGCGCGGGCGCTCGGCGCGTGCGGCGGTCATCGGGTCGCCCTCGACCCGGCACGGCCGGGTGCGTCCGACGGGTCGACGGTGCACCGGACGAGCGCCGCGAGCACAGGGTCGTCGGTCGCGTGGGACGGCGCCTGGACGGCGAACAGGGTGTTGAGCAGCATCCCGTGCGCCACGAAGTCCCGCGCCTCCTCGTCGCTCGCCCCGGAGCGCGTGCGGTAGAGGTCGAACCCGCGCGCCAGGACCTCGCGCGCCCGGGCGCCGAGCACCGGGTCGGAGCCGAGCATGAACCCGTGCATGAGGACGCGGAGCTGGTCCGGGTCGGCGATGAGCCGCAGGTACGCCTCGCCCATCGCGGCCTTCGCGTCCGGGCCGGGCGGGACGGCCTCGAACTGCGCGACGATCTCGCTCGCGACGCGGTCGAACACCTCGCGGAACAGCTCCTCCTTGGTCCCGAAGAGCCGTACCACGTAGGGCTGGGACACGTGCGCCGCGCGGGCGACCTGGTCGGTGCTCGTGCCCGCGTACCCGCCCTCGGCGAACACCGCGGTCGCGGCGTCGAGGATCTGCTCGCGGCGCTCGTCGCGCGTCATGCGCCGGGCCGGCGCGTCGGAACTCATGGTTGACAGGTTATCAGTCGATTACTAGCGTCCCTCAGGTAGTAATCAATCAATGCTTACTTCCGCCTCGGAGGCCGACCATGCCACTCCCCTCGACCGACGCCCTGCCCGACGGCCCGCCCGGTGCCGGCACGACCATCGCGGACGCGCCGGAGCGCCGCCCGCCCGCCCCGCAGGTGCCCGACCCGAGCCCCGCGACGCGGCGAGCGCGCCCCGTCGCGCTCGCGCTCGTCGCCGCGTCGCTGCCCACGTTCATGGCGACGCTCGACAACCTCGTCGTCACCGGCGCGCTCCCCGTGATCTCGGAGGCGCTGCGGCCGACCGTCGAGCAGCTCCAGTGGTTCGTCAACGCGTACACGCTCGCGTTCGCGACCCTCATGCTGCCCGCGGCGGCGCTCGGCGACCGCCTCGGCCGCCGCCGGGTGTTCGTCGGCGGGATCGCGCTCTTCACGCTCGCCTCGGCCGCGGCCGCGCTCGCGGACACCCCCGGTGCGCTCGTCGCGGCCCGCGCCGTCCAGGGCGCCGGCGCCGCCGCGATCTTCCCCCTGTCGCTCACGCTGCTCGTCGGCGCGGTCCCGGCCGCGCGGCGCGCGCTCGCGATCGGGGTCTGGGGCGGCGTCTCCGGCCTCGGTGTCGCGCTCGGCCCGCTCGTCGGGGGCGCCGTCGTCGAGGGCCTGAGCTGGCAGGCGATCTTCTGGCTCAACGTACCGGTCGCGGTCGTCGCCGTGCCGCTCGTCCTCGCGGCGCTGCGCGAGTCGTTCGGGCGCCGGCAGCCGTTCGACGTCCCGGGGCTGCTCCTCGCGGGCGGGGGCGTCCTGCTCGCCGTGTGGGGCATCGTCGACGCCGAGCGGCGCGGGTGGGGGTCGGTGGCGACGATCGCGACCCTCGTCGCGGCGACAGCCCTGCTCGTGCTCTTCGTCGTCCGGGAGGCCCGCACCGCGCACCCGCTCGTCCCGCTGCGCCTGTTCCGCTCGCGGAGCTTCAGCGCGGCCAACGTCGCGAGCCTCGCGTTCGCCGTCGGGATGTTCGGCGCGGTCTTCCTGCTCACGCAGTTCCTCCAGGTCGGCCAGGGCTACTCCCCCCTCGAGGCGGGCGTCCGCACCCTGCCGTGGACGGCCGCGCCCATGGTCGTCGCGCCCCTCGCGGGTGCGCTCGCGTCCCGGGTCGGCGTGCGCCCCCTCGTCGTCACGGGCCTCGCGCTGCAGACCGTCGCGCTCGGCGGGATGGCCCTCCTCGTGGACGCCGACCCCGCCGCGTACGGCGCGCTCGTCCCCGCGTTCGTGCTCGCCGGCGTGGGCATGGGGCTCACCTTCGCGCCCCTCGCGACGGCGGTGCTCGCCGGCGTCGGGGAGGCGGACCACGCGACGGCGAGCAGCGTCAACGCGACGCTGCGGGAGGTCGGCGTCGCGCTCGGGGTCGCGGTGCTGACCGCCGTCTTCCTCGCCGCGGGCGGCGCGCTGACACCGGCCGCCTTCGCGACCGGCCTGGTGCCGGCCCTCGCCGTCGGTGCCGCCGTGCTCGCGGTCGCGACCGCGGCCGCGCTCTTCCTCTCCCGGGGAACGGGCCGCTGACCACGCCGGCCGGGCGGGGACGTTCCGCCGCCCGGTCCGACCGGGGAACGACATAGGGCCGGTGGCGGCACGCGCTGCGTGTCGCCACCGGCCCTCGGTGCGGTGCGGGGTCGGAGGTCAGCCCTCGGCCGACTCCGCCTCCTCGTCGCTCGTCCGGTACGGGTCCGCGTCCCCGGCGAAGGTCTTGCCCTCGCGCAGGGCCGCGAGCTCGGCGTCACGGCGGCGCGCCTCGACGAGCGCGGCGTCGAGGTGCGCCGCCGTCTCCGGGACGGCGTCGAGGTGGAACTCGATCGCCGGCGTCAGGCGGATCCCCGTCTGCTTACCGACCTCGGACCGGATGAGGCCCTTGGCGCTCTCCAGCGCGGCGGCCGTCCCGGCCCGCTCCTCGTCGGTGCCGTACACGGTGTAGAACACGGACGCGTTCTGCAGGTCACCGGTGACGCGCACGTCCGTCACGGTGACGAACCCGAGGCGCGGGTCCTTGATCCGCGTGTCGAGCATCTGCGCGACGATCTCCTTGATGCGGTCGGCGAGCTTCCTCGCCCGAGGGTGGTCGACCATGGCTTCTTCCTTTCGTGCCGAGCGTTCCGGCTACGGTCCCGACGACCGTACGCCGAACGGTCCCCGTCGGCCGGGCGGGACGGGAGACGAACGCCCGGGGGCGGCCACGGACCTTGACCGCCCCCGGGCGTGACGAGCGTCAGGAACGCGGCTTCTCCCGCATCTCGAACGTCTCGATCGTGTCGCCGACCTGGAGGTCGTTGAACGAGCCCAGCCCGATACCGCACTCGAAGCCCTCGCGGACCTCGGTGGCGTCGTCCTTGAACCGCTTGAGCGACTCGACCGTGAGGTTGTCCCCGACGATCTTGCCGTCGCGCAGGACGCGCGCCTTGGCGTTGCGGCGGATCTCGCCCGAGCGGACGATCGAACCGGCGATGTTGCCGAACTTCGAGGAGCGGAAGATCTCGCGGATCTCCGCCGTGCCCAGCTGGGCCTCCTCGTACTCCGGCTTGAGCATGCCCTTGAGCGCGGCCTCCACGTCCTCGATCGCCTGGTAGATGATCGAGTAGAAGCGGACGTCGACGCCCTCGCGCTCGGCCAGGTCCTCGACGCGCTCGCCGTACTTCACGTTGAAGCCGATGATGATCGCGTTGTCGACCGTCGCGAGGTTGACGTCGTTCTGCGTGATCGCACCGACACCGCGGTGGATGACGCGCAGCTCGACCTCGTCGCCCACGTCGATCTTGAGCAGCGCGTCCTCGAGGGCCTCGACGGCACCGGACACGTCGCCCTTGAGGACGAGGTTGAGGGTCTCGACCTTGCCCTGCTGGAGCGCCTGCGTGAAGTCCTCGAGGCTGATGCGCTTGCGGCGCTTGGCCAGGAGGGCGGCGCGCTCGGCGGCCTCGCGCTTCTCGGCGATCTGGCGTGCCGTGCGCTCGTCGGGCGCCACGAGGAACGTGTCGCCCGCGCTCGGCACGGACGCGAGACCCAGCACGAGGACCGGACGGGCGGGGCCCGCCTCGGTCACGGCGTTGCCGTGCTCGTCGAACATCGCGCGGACGCGGCCGTGGGCCGTGCCGGCGACGATCGCGTCACCGACGCGCAGCGTGCCGGACTGGACCAGGACGGTCGCGACGGCGCCGCGGCCCTTGTCCAGGTTCGCCTCGATGGCGACGCCGCGGGCGTCCTTGTCGGGGTTCGCGCGCAGGTCGAGCGAGGCGTCGGCCGTGAGCAGGACGGCCTCGAGGAGGTCGTCGATGCCCATGTTCTGCTTGGCCGACACGTCGACGAACATGGTGTCGCCGCCGTACTCCTCGGCCACCAGGTTGTACTCGGTGAGCTGCTGGCGGATCTTGGCCGGGTTGGCCGACTCCTTGTCCACCTTGTTCACCGCGACGACGATCGGCACGTTCGCCGCCTGGGCGTGGTTCAGCGCCTCGATGGTCTGCGGCATCACGCCGTCGTCCGCGGCCACGACCAGGATCGCGATGTCCGTCACCTGGGCACCACGGGCACGCATGGCGGTGAACGCCTCGTGACCCGGGGTGTCGATGAAGGTGATGGCACGGTCGATGCCCTCGTGCTCGTGGCGCACCTGGTAGGCACCGATGTGCTGGGTGATGCCGCCGGCCTCGCCCGCGACGACGTCCGTCTGGCGGATCGCGTCGAGGAGCTTGGTCTTTCCGTGGTCGACGTGACCCATGACGGTGACGACCGGCGGACGAGCCATGAGCTCGTCGTCGCCCTCGGCCTCGAGCTCCGCGTCCAGGTCGATGTCGAAGGACCCGAGCAGCTCGCGGTCCTCCTCCTCGGCCGAGACCATCTCGATGACGTAGCCGAGCTCGGCCGCGAGCGTGCCGAACGTGTCCTCGTCGAGCGACTGGGTCGCGGTCGCCATCTCACCGAGGTGGAAGAGGACCGTGACGAGGCTCGCGGGATTCGCGTCGATCTTGTCGGCGAAGTCGTTCAGGGACGAGCCGTGACGCAGGCGGACGACGGTCTTGCCGTTGCCGCGGGGAACCTGCACGCCGCCGAGCGACGGCGCCTGCATCTGCTCGAACTCCTGGCGCTTCGCCCGCTTCGACTTGCGCCCACGGACCGGACGGCCGCCGGCGCGCCCGAAGGCACCCTGCGTGGAGCCACGACCCGCGCCACCACGACCGCCACCACCGGGGCGACCGGCGAAGCCGCCGCCACCACCGGGAGCACCGCCGCCACCGGGGCGACCGGCGAAGCCGCCACCGCCGCCACGACCGCCGCCGCCCCCGCCAGGACGACCGCCGGGAGCAGGACGCTCACCGGGGCGACCGATCGAGGTGCGACCGGGCATCATGCCCGGGTTCGGGCGCGGGCCGCCGGGACGCGGTGCGGGACGGGGACCACCCGGACGGGGGCCGCCCGGACGCTCGCCGGACGCCGCCGCCGCACCCTCGGTGCGCTCGGGACGCGAGCCCGGCCGGGGCATGCCCTGGCTCGACGCGAACGGGTTGTTGCCCGGGCGCGGGGCACCCGGACGGGGCCCCCCACCCTGGCGGGGCATGCCCTGGCTGGGGGCGAACGGGTTGTTGCCCGGGCGCGGGGCGCCGGGGCGCGCGCTCGTGCCGCCGGGACGGGGCGCGGGCGCGTTCGTGCCGCCGCCCGGCTTGGGCGTGGCGGTGGGCTTCTGGGCAGGCGCGGGGCGCTCGGCCGCGGGGGCCTGGGGCGCCGGGGCCTTCGGAGCCGGCGCGGCGGGTGCCGGAGCCGCCTTCGCGGGCTCGGCCTTCGCCGGGGCGGGTGCCGCCGGCTGGGGCGCGGGCGCCTCCGCCTTCGGCGCGACCGGCTCGGCCTTCACCTCGGGCTTCGGGGCCGGCTTGGGCGCGGCCGGGCGTGCGGGGGCGGGTGCCGCCGCGGGCTTGCTCGCGCCGCCGCCCCCGGCGGGGAAGGCGTCGCGCAGCTTGCGGACCACCGGTGGCTCGATGGTCGAGGATGCCGAGCGGACGAACTCACCGAGCTCCGTCAGCTTGGTCATGATGGTCTTGCTCTCCACCCCGAGCTCCTTCGCGAGCTCGTAGACGCGGACCTTTGCCACAACTCTCCTGTCTCGGTCCGCCCCGGACAGGGAGGACCGTCGTTAGTGCTGGGTGCTCATCGCTGGGTACTCATCGGGTGCCCATCGGCTTCTAACCCGCTTCCTTGTCGACGTGTCGTGCAGTGCGGCCCGGGTGGGGCCGTGACGCAGTGGCTCAGCCGTGCTCTCCCGACCGGGCCTCGATCGCGGTGCGGACCGCGGCGAGGTCGAGGGGCCCGGCGACGTGCAGGGCCCGCGGGACGGCCCGCCGGCGTTCCGCCGTCTCGAGGCACCGGGTCGACGCGTGGAGCCACACACCACGACCCGGCAGCGACCGTCCCGCGTCCACCAGGAGCCGGGGCTCGTCGGTGCTCGCGCCGGACCGGTCGAGGACCAGACGGAGGAGAGCTGACCGCAGGTCGCGCTCCCGGCATCCGACGCACGTGCGGACAGGACCCTTACCCGTGGGTACGGGGCGGGTCGGGGTGTCCTGGGGCATGGTCGAGGTGCGGGCGCGCGGCCCGGTCGAGGACAGTCTACCGCGCCGTCCCGTCATCCGTGACCGTCCCACTCCCGGCGACTACCGGTCTCCGGTGCGGGGACCTGCGGGAGCGTCGCGGTCGGGACCCTCCGACGGGGCGCCGCCCTCGTCCGAGCGGATGTCGATGCGCCACCCCGTGAGCTTCGCGGCCAGGCGGGCGTTCTGCCCCTCCTTGCCGATCGCGAGCGAGAGCTGGAAGTCCGGGACGACGACGCGCGCGGCCCGGGCCACCTCGTCGACGACCGTGACGGACGACACACGAGCCGGCGACAGCGCGTTCGCGACGAACTGCGCCGGGTCGTCGCTGTGGTCGACGATGTCGATCTTCTCGCCGTGCAGCTCCGCCATGACGGCGCGCACCCGCGAGCCCATCGGCCCGATGCACGCGCCCTTGGCCCCGAGACCCGGGACCCGGGACCGCACCGCGACCTTGGTCCGGTGCCCGGCCTCGCGCGCGATGGCGGTGATCTCCACCGACCCGTCGGCGACCTCCGGGACCTCGAGCTCGAACAGCTTGCGCACGAGGTTCGGGTGCGTCCGGCTCAACGTGATCTGCGCGCCCTTCATTCCCCGGGCGACCTCGAGCACGTAGGCGCGCAGGCGCTCGCCGTGCACGTACTCCTCGGTCGGCACCTGCTCGTGCGGCGGGAGCACGGCCTCCGTGCCGCCGACGTCGACCAGCACGACGCGCGGGTCGCGCCCCTGCTGGATGACGCCCGCGAGGACCTCGCCCTCCTTGCCGCGGAACGTGCCGAGGATCTGGTCGTCCTCCGCGTCGCGCAGGCGCTGGACGATGACCTGCCGCGCGGTCGACGTCGCGATCCGGCCGAAGTCGGCGGGCGTGTGATCGAACTCGGGACCGTGCTCGACCGGGCCGCGCGGGGCGTCCTCGTCGTCGGTCTCCGGAGCCGGCAGCTCCTCGCGCGCCCACACCGTGACGTGCCCGGTCTTGCGGTCGAGCTCGACCCGGGCGCGCGTGTACGCGTCCGGGGTGCGGTGGTACGCCGAGAGCAGGGCCTGCTCGATCGCGGCGACCAGGACGTCGAGGCTGATGTCCCTCTCGCGCTCCAGCAGGCGCAGCGCGCTCATGTCCACGTCCATCGTCAGGCCTCCTCGTCGTGGGCGGTCGTCTCGTCGGTCGAGCCGTCGGTCTCGTCGAGCTCGGGCAGGTCGGCCTCGAGCGCACGCTTGAGCTCCACCTGCACCTGCCCGCGGACCACGTCCGCCAGGGGCACGACGCGCTCCGTCACGACACCGCGCTTGCCCGGCACGTCCAGGAGCAGCCCGGGGCCGACCTCGGACCCGGACCGCAGGCGTCCCTCGACCGTGCCGCCGTCGGCGAGCACGAGGCGCACGAGGCGGCCGCGGGCGCGCCGGAAGTGGCGGGGCTCGGTGAGCGGACGGTCGGTGCCGGGCGTCGAGACCTCGAGCGTGTACGCGCCGTGGAGCGGGTCCACCGCGTCCAGCGCCGTCGAGATCGGGCGCGTCGCCTCCGCCACGGTGTCGAGGTCGAGGTTCCCCTCGAGGTCGTCCGGGAGGTCGAGCACGACGCGCACCACGGACCGGGCTCCGGCACGCGACACCGTGACGTCCTCGAGGTGGAGCCCCGCGTCCTGGACCGCGGGCTCGATCGCCGCGCGCACGCTCTCGCGGAGCGCGTGCGTCGCCGCGTCGCCTCCGGGTGCCTTGCCGGGCTGACCGCCCGCCTGCCCTGCCATGACTCAGCTCCTGTCCGTGTCCCACGCCGGGTACGGAAGACGACCGGTGTGTTGTTGTCTCGGGAATCTCCCGACGGCCTAGCCGTCGGGACGTTCGACCGGGGACCAGCCTAACGACTCGCGAGCCCTGGACGTGACATCATCGCCCCCGATGAGTCCCCACGCGACCGCGGTGCCCGCCGCGACCCGTCCCCGCCCGCGCCGGACGTCCCGGCCCGGCGGCCGGCTGCTCGCGGCCGTCACGGTGCTGGCGACGGCCGTCCTGGCGGCCGGGTGCGGCCTGCGGCTGGAGACCCCGCCCCCCACCGAGCCCTCGCCCGAAGCCGTCGAGGTGCTGCGCGCGGACGCGGTGGACGACGCCCTCGGGGTGGCCGAGCTCGTGGCGGACGTCACGCCGAGCGTGAGCGACCCGGCCACGCTCGTCGCGCTCGCGGAGGTCGCGGCCTTCGCCGAGCAGCACGCGGACGCCCTCGGCGGCGTGTACGACTCGGGCCTGGGCGACCTCGACCTTCCCGGCGACGGCCCCACGTCGTCCACCGCGACGGACGACGCAGACGGCGCGGACGACGCACCGGCCGAGGACGCGTCGACCGCCACGGACGGCAGTACGACGGACGACCCCGCCACCGCCACGACCGACGACGTCGTCGTCGCCCTCGTCGAGGCGGCGCAGCGCACGGGCGCCTCGGCCGACGCGTCGACGGACGCCGGGCTCGCGCGGCTCCTCGCGTCCGTCGCCACCTCGGAGCACGTCTCGGCGCGGCGCCTCGCCGCGCTCACCGGGTCGGCCGCGGCCGACGGGCTCGTGTCGGCGGCGCCTCCGGTCGAGGAGGCCCCCGCCGGGATCGGCGCCGCGGACCTCGCGACGCTCGTCGAGTCCGAGGACGCCGCGGGGTACGCGTACGAGGTGCGCGCGGCGCAGTCCGAGGGCGACGCCCGCACGGCCGCGGTCGCGCGCGCCGCCGAGCACCGTGCGCGCGGCCAGGCGTGGGCGCTCGCCGCCGGGACGGACGGCACCGCGCAGGACCCCCGGCGCGTCGCCTACGTGCTGCCGGACGACGCGGACCTCGCCGCCCTGGCGCGCGAGGTCGAGTCCGGCCTCGCGCAGTCGTACGCGAGCCTCGTCGCCACGGCCGCGCCCACGTCCCGGGCCGAGGCGCTGGCCCTCCTCGTCGACTCGTGGGCGGGCGCGGTCGCGTGGGGCGAGCCGCCCGTCGCCTTCCCCGGGCTCCCCGAGCAGTCCGCCGGCTGAGCCTGCCCGCGCCCCGCCGTCGGGCGGGCACCACCGGGCTCCGTCCGGGACCGGCACGCGACCCTGCGGGACCGCCGCTCCTCCTCGCTCCCCCGAGACGGCGAAGGCGCCCCCGGCCCGTGAACCCGGACCGGGGGCGCCCCCGACGCTGCGACGGGTCAGCCCAGGAGCTCGGCCACCTGCGCCGCGACGTGCTCGACGGCGTCCGCGACGGGGACCTGCACCGCCTCGCCCGCGCGGGGGCGGACCTCGACGACGCCGTCGGCCAGGCCGCGGCCCACGACGAGCAGCAGCGGCACGCCGAGGAGCTCGGCGTCCTTGAACTTCACGCCCGGCGAGACCTTGGGACGGTCGTCGTAGACCACCTCCACGCCCCGGGCGGCGAGCTCGGTCGCGAGGCGCTCGGCCTCGTCGAACACGCTCGCGTCCTTGCCCGTCGCGACGACGTGCACGTGCGCGGGGGCGACGTGCGCGGGCCACGCGAGACCGGCGTCGTCGTGGTTGGCCTCCGCGAGCGCCGCGAGCACGCGCGTCACGCCGATGCCGTACGACCCCATGGTCACGACGACCTGCTTGCCGTTCTCGTCGAGCACGGTGAGGCCGAGCGCCTGGGCGTACTTGCGCCCGAGCGCGAAGATGTGGCCGATCTCGATGCCGCGGGCCAGCTCGAGCGGGCCCGAGCCGTCGGGCGCGAGGTCGCCCGCGCGAACCTCGGCCGCCTCGACCGTGCCGTCGGCGGCGAAGTCGCGCTCGGCGACGAGGTCGAACACGTGCCGCCCCGGCTCGTTCGCGCCGGTGATCCAGCGCGTGCCGGCGACGACGCGCGGGTCGAGCAGGTAGCGCACGGAGTGCCGCTCGGGCACCTCGCCCTCGACGACCTCCGCGGGCACGTCGCGCCGGACGTTCGGGCCGAGCACCTGCGGACCGATGTAGCCCTTGACGAGCTCGGGGTGCGCGGCGAAGTCCGCGTCCGTCGCCGGCTCGACCTCGGCCGGCTCGAACGCCGCGCCGACGCGCTTGAGGTCGACCTCGCGGTCGCCGGGCAGCCCGACGACGACGACCTCGCGGCGGCCGTCGGGGTGCGTGAGGGCGAGCACGACGTTCTTCAGCGTGTCCGCCGCCGTCCACGCGCGGTCGGGGCGCGGGAAGCGGGCGTTGGCGAGGGCGACGAGCGAGTCGATCGTCGGGGTGTCGGGCGTGTCCTCGACGTGCGCCGCGGGCGCGTCGGCGTAGTCGACGTCCTCCGGGACGGGCGTCACGACCGCCTCGACGTTGGCCGCGTAGCCGCCGGGCGAGCGCACGAACGTGTCCTCGCCGATCGGCGTCGGGGTGAGGAACTCCTCGGAGCGCGAGCCGCCCATGGCGCCCGACGTCGCGGCCACGATCACGTACTCGAGCCCGAGCCGGTCGAAGATGCGCCGGTACGCCGCGCGCTGCGCCTCGTAGGAGCGCTCCAGACCCTCGTCCGTGGTGTCGAACGAGTAGGCGTCCTTCATGACGAACTCGCGGCCGCGGATGAGGCCGGCGCGGGGACGCGCCTCGTCGCGGTACTTGGTCTGGATCTGGTAGATCGTCAGCGGCAGGTCCTTGTACGACGAGTACAGGTCCTTGACGAGGAGCGTGAACATCTCCTCGTGCGTCGGCGCGAGGAGGTAGTCGCCCTCCTTGCGGTCCTTGAGCCGGAAGATGTTGGGCCCGTACTCCGTCCAGCGGCCCGTCGCCTCGTACGGCTCCTTGGGCAGCAGCGCCGGGAAGTGCACCTCCTGCGCGCCCGCCGCGGCCATCTCCTCGCGGACCACGTCCTCGACCTTGCGCAGCACGCGCAGGCCGAGCGGGAGCCAGGTGTAGATGCCAGGCGCGGCGCGGCGGATGTAGCCCGCTCGCACGAGGAGCTTGTGGCTCGCGACCTCGGCGTCGGCCGGGTCCTCGCGCAGCGTCCGGACGAACAGGGTGGACAGGCGCAGGAGGTCGGCGCCCCGGACGCGGGTGGAGGCCGCGGCGGGCGCGCCGGACGTGACGGAAGACATGCGCCCCACCCTACCGGCGGGGAGGATGTCCCCATGCCCGAGCTGCCCGAGGTCGAGGCCCTCGTCCGGTTCCTCGACGACCGCGCGACCGGACGCACCGTCGTCGCCGCCGACGTCGCCCAGATCGCCGCGCTCAAGACGTTCGACCCGCCCGTCGGGGCGCTCGTCGGGCGCGTCGTGACCGGTGCCCGCCGCCACGGCAAGTGGCTCGACCTCGTCCTCGCGCAGCCCGTGGGCGGCCCGCCCGCGCCGGGGCCCGACGACGAGGTCCACCTCGTCTTCCACCTCGCCCGCGCCGGGTGGCTGCGGTGGTCGGAGAAGGCACCGACGACGCCCGTGCGGCCCCGGCTCGGCGGCAGCGGGGGCGGGAAGGCCGCGGTGCTCGCGCTGCGCGTGCGGTTCGACGACGGCTCGGGGTTCGACCTCACCGAGGCGGGGACGCGCAAGCGGCTCGCGGTGCACGTCGTGCGGCACCCCGAGGAGGTCCGGGCGATCGAGACGCTCGGGATCGAGCCGCTCGACCCGGGCTTCACGCCCGAGGCGCTCGGGGCGCTCATGGCCGCGCGCAACCAGCAGGTCAAGGGGCTGCTGCGCGACCAGTCGTCGATCGCGGGGATCGGCAACGCCTACTCCGACGACATCCTCCACGCGGCCCGCACGAGCCCGTTCAAGCTCACGCGCTCGTTCACGCCGGACGAGGTCGCCCGGGTGCACGCCGCCGTCGGGGAGGTGCTCACCGAGGCCGTCGCGGCGTCGTCGGGCAAGCCGGCCGCCGAGCTCAAGGACGCCAAGCGCGCCGGGATGCGCGTGCACGGGCGCACCGGGCTGCCGTGCCCCGTGTGCGGGGACACGGTGCGCGAGGTGAGCTTCGCCGACCGCAGCCTGCAGTACTGCGCCACGTGCCAGACGGGCGGTCAGGTGCTCGCCGACCGCCGGATGTCGCGCCTGCTCAAGTAGCGCCGCCCGGGCGGTCGCCGACGGGCGTCAGGAGCGCCGCACGGTCAGAAGAGCACGGTGGCGTAAGTGCCCACCTGCTCGAACCCGACGCGGCGGTACGTCGCGAGGGCGCGTGTGTTGTAGTCGTTCACGTACAACGACACGACGGGCGGCGCGACGCGGCGGGCGGCCTCGGCCGGGGTGCCCTGGCGGGCGAGGCGCACGACGGCGGCCATCCCCGGCGCGGCCAGGCCCTGGCCGCGGTACCGCGGGTCGACCCACACGCCCTGCACCTGCGCGACGCGCGGCGTGACCGCGCCGAGCTCCGCCTTGAAGACGACGTGCGGCGCGCCGTCGCTCGCCGCGAGCCGGACGAACGACCGGCCCGCGAGCACGAGCGACCGCACCCGCTCCTCGTACGCGCGCCCGCCGCCCTCGACGGGCGAGTAGCCCACCTCCTCGGTGAACATGCGCACGCACGCGGGCAGGACGACGGGCACCTCCGCCGGGACGGACCGACGCACGCCCGGGTCCGGCTCGACGTCGGGCTCGCGGTCGATCGCGAGCGACGGCTGGTTCGCCCGGATCTCGCGCGGCGACGGCCAGTGCGGCGCGAGCAGCTCCCACAGCGCGAGGACGGCGTCGCGCTCTCCCACGACCGACGACGATCGCCGACCCGCGTGCCGCGCGAGCACCGCGAACGCCGCGACCGCCGCGCGGGCCCGGTCGGGCTCGAGCGACGCCGGGACGACCGGCACGAGGTTGGCACCGGCCCAGCAGACCGCCTCGAGCGGCCCGACGGCCGGGAACCCCCACGCCTGACCGCCCGCTGCGTGCAGGCCCGCGTGCTGCGCGACCGCGAGCCGCGCCGCCGCGAGCGTCGACGCGACCGGGTCGCCCGCGCAGACCGCTAGCGCCTCCGGGACGTCCGCGTCGACGAGGACGCGCGCCCGGGCGTGCTCACGGTCACCGGCCTCGCCGCGCGACCGCGGCCTCAGTGCCGGGACGGACGGACGCCAGCGGGCCACCGGACCGTCAGCCGACCGTGACGACCGGCGGGCCGGCCTGCGCGTCGTTCTCCGGCGTCATGGTCTCCGCGATGCGCAGCGCCTCCTCGATGAGCGTCTCGACGATGAGCGACTCCGGCACCGTCTTGACGACCTCGCCCTTGACGAAGATCTGGCCCTTGCCGTTGCCCGACGCGACGCCGAGGTCCGCCTCGCGCGCCTCGCCCGGACCGTTCACGACGCAGCCCATGACCGCGACGCGCAGCGGGACCTCCATGCCCTCGAGCCCGGCCGTGACCTTCTCCGCGAGCGTGTACACGTCCACCTGGGCGCGACCGCACGACGGGCAGGAGACGATCTCGAGCTTGCGCGGCCGCAGGTTGAGCGCCTGGAGGATCTGGTTGCCGACCTTGACCTCCTCGACCGGGGGCGCGGACAGCGAGACGCGGATCGTGTCGCCGATGCCCTTGCTCAGCAGCGCACCGAACGCCGTGGCCGACTTGATCGTGCCCTGGAACGCCGGTCCGGCCTCGGTCACGCCGAGGTGCAGCGGCCAGTCCCCCGCCTCCGCGAGCAGCTCGTACGCCCGCACCATGACGACGGGGTCGTTGTGCTTCACGGAGATCTTGAAGTCGTGGAAGCCGTGCTCCTCGAACAGCGACGCCTCCCACACGGCCGACTCGACCAGCGCCTCGGGCGTGGCCTTGCCGTACTTCGCGAGCAGGCGCGGGTCGAGCGAGCCGGCGTTGACGCCGATGCGCAGCGACACGCCCGCGTCGGACGCCGCCTTCGCGATCTCCTTGACCTGGTCGTCGAACTTGCGGATGTTGCCCGGGTTCACGCGCACCGCGGCGCAGCCCGCGTCGATCGCGGCGAACACGTACTTGGGCTGGAAGTGGATGTCCGCGATCACGGGGATCTGCGACTTCTTCGCGATCGCCGGCAGCGCGAGCGCGTCGTCCGCGCTCGGCACCGCCACGCGCACGATGTCGCAGCCCGACGCCGTGAGCTCCGCGATCTGCTGGAGCGTCGCGTTGATGTCCGTCGTCGGCGTCGTCGTCATCGACTGGACGCTGATCGGCGCGTCGCCGCCGACGTCCACCTTGCCGACCTTGATCTTGCGGCTCCTGCGTCGCGGCGCGAGGACCGGCGGCGGGGCGGCAGGCATTCCGAGACTGATGGGTACGCTCACGCCCCTAGTATCCCCCGTCGGCCGACCCGAGGGCGCGCCCGCCCACGAGCGACCACGCACCTCTCCTCCGCGTCCCGGACTTCGTCGCGGATCCTCCACGGCGACGGACGCTCGGTGCCCGACCCCTGCGCATGCCTTGACACATCCGCCGCAGCGACTTAGTTTGCCTCTAAAGTTATGGCGAAACAAAGGAGTTCCGGATGCGCCAGACCCCGAACCGGGGAGACCTGAGCGGAGCCGCCACGCTGGCGCTGGTCGGCTCACGCGGCCCCCGCAGCCGGGCGGCGATCGCTCGGGAGCTGGGCGTCAGCCCCGCGACCGTCACACAGGTGACCAAGGACCTCGTCGACCGGGGCCTCCTCGTCGAGCTGGAGACCGTGCCCAGCACGGGCGGACGGCCCGGGCGCCTTCTCGGCCTCGCCGACGGGCCGGCGCCACGGGCGATCGGCGCGAAGGTCACCGCGGACCACGTCGCGATCGTCTCGGTCGGCTTCGACGGCAGCACCTTCGACCAGTCCTCCCACCCCTTCGACCCGGCGAGTCCCGACGCCCTCGACACGCTCGGCCGCCTCCTGCGCAAGACCGTCGACGCGCAGGAAGGTCCCGTCCTCGGCGCGGGCGTCGGTCTTCCCGGCTCGGTCGACTCCCAGGCCTCGGGCGTCGTGGTCGCGCCCACGCTCGGCTGGAACGGCGTGCCGGTGGGCGCGTCCCTGCGCCGCGCGCTCGACCTGCCCGTCCTCGTCGAGAACGACGTCAACACCCTCGCGGTGGCCGAGCAGCTCTACGGCGTCGGTCGCGACCACAGCTCCTTCCTCGTCCTGACGATCGGGCGCGGCATCGGCTCGGGTCTCGTCGTCGACGGCACGATCCGGCGCGGCGCGGCCGGTGGGGCGGGCGAGATCGGCCACTTCCCGGTCCACGACGACGGGCCGCCCTGCACGTGCGGCAACGTCGGCTGCCTCGAGTCCTTCATCGGAGACGACGCGTTGCGCGCTCGGGCCGTCACCGCCGGGATCCTGCGCCCCGGCGAGACCGTCGCGGACCTGGCGGTCCGGGCCGAGGCGGGCGACCCAGCGGCCCGCGACCTCTACCGCGACGCCGGTCGCCTGCTCGGGCGCACCCTCGCCGGTGTCGTGCATCTCCTCGACCCCGAGCTCGTGATCCTCCTCGGCGAAGGCATCGGCGCCTGGGCGCACTGGCGGAGCGGGTTCGACGCGGCCTTCCGCGCGCACCTGCTGCCCTCGCGTCGCGCCATGCCGTTCGTCGTCGAGCCGTGGGCCGACGACAAGTGGGCGCTCGGTGCCGCAGCCCTCGTCCTCGCGACGCCCTTCGACGCCGCGGGCGCCTCGGGCGAGCAGGGCCGTCTCGTCGTGGCCCGCCTGCACTCCGACGTCGGTGCCGAGCCGACCCCGACCGCCGCGAGGAGGGCGTGATGACCGTCCCGGCCACCGCACCGCCACGACCCGCAGCCGAGGGCGGCACCGCACCCCGTCGCCGCCGTCGCACCTCCGCGGGATCGCGGTGGCGCAACCGCGGGTGGGTCGCGTTCTTCCTGCTCCCGAGCGCCGTCCCGCTCGCGCTCTTCACCCTCGCACCCATGGTCAGCTCGCTGTGGGTCAGCCTGCACGACTGGAACCTCGTCTCCCCCATGGAGTGGGTCGGGCTCGACAACTACGCCGACCTGCTCACGTCGGGCGACACCTGGCGGGTCCTCGGGAACACGCTGTTCTACATCGTGGGCTACCTGCCGCTCGTGTACGTCGGCGGTCTCGGTCTGGCCATGCTCCTCAACCGGGCGTTCAAGGGCCGCACGATCTTCCGCGCGGCGTACTTCCTTCCCGTCATCACGAGCTGGGTCGTCGTCGCCCTCGTGTGGCAGTGGCTGCTGAACCCCTCGAACGGGCTCGTGAACCAGCTCATCGAGCCCGTCCTCACCGGGATCAACGGGATCCTCGGCACCGAGCTGACGCCCCCCGGCTGGTGGACGGACCCGCAGTGGGCCATGCCGTCGGTCATCCTCGCCTCGGCGTGGAAGGACCTCGGTTTCGTCATGGTCATCCTGCTCGCAGGGCTGCAGTCGATCCCCGGGGAGGTCCTGGAGGCCGCCCGGGTCGACGGCGCGGGCGGTTGGAAGCGCTTCTGGCACATCACCCTCCCGCTGTTGTCCCCGTCGACCTTCTTCGTGGTCGTCATCTCGCTCATCAACGGCTTCCAGGTCTTCGACCAGGTGTACGTGATGACCGGCGGCGGGCCGTCCGGTGCCAGCCAGGTCGTCGTCGGCCAGATCTACGACCTGACGTTCCGGTACGGCCGGGCGGGTGACGCGTCCGCCCTGTCCTGGATCCTCTTCGTCCTGATCCTCATCGTCACCGCGCTCCAGATGCGCGGTCAGCGCAGGTGGGTGAACCATGCCTGAGACCCTCGTCCCGACCGCCGTCACGAGTCCCACCTCACCGGCTCCCGCGAGGCCACGTCAGCCCCGGCGCAACGCGCGCCAGGTCCTCGGCCGGGTCGGCCTCTACCTGTCCGTCGTCGTCGGCGCGGTCCTCATGCTGTTTCCGTTCCTGTGGACCGTCATCACGTCGATCACGCCCAGCGGCTCCCTGTCGGGTGGCCCGTCGCTGATCGTCGAGGACCCGACGCTCGACGCGTACCGAACCCTCATGGCGTCCATGCCGATCTGGCGGATCATCGCGAACTCGTTCGGGGTCGCGGTCGTCGCGACCCTGCTCCAGATGATCACCGGCTCCATGGCGGCCTACGGGTTCAGCCGCCTGCACTTCAAGGGCAAGCCCATCCTGTTCGCGGCGTACCTCGCGACGCTCATGATCCCGCTCCAGGTCCTCGTGGTGCCGCTGTTCATCCAGATGACCCGGCTCAACCTCAACGACACCTACTTCGCGCTCCTCGCGCCCACGATCGCGTCCGCGTTCGGCATCTTCCTGCTCCGCCAGGCCGTCGACGGCGTGCCGCGCGAGCTCGACGAGGCCGCGACGCTCGACGGCGCCGGGCACCTGCGGATCTTCGGGCAGATCGTCCTGCCGCTCGTGAAGCCCGCGCTCGCGACCCTCGCGGTGTTCGCGTTCATGGGCTCCTGGAACAGCTTCCTGTGGCCGCTGGTCGTCATCCGCTCGCCCGAGCTGATGACCCTCCCCCTGGGCCTGTCGACGCTCCAGGGCCAGTTCACGACCCAGTGGGACGTCGTCATGGCCGGCTCGGTCGTCTCGATCCTGCCCATCGCGGTCGTCTACATGTTCGCCCAGCGCCACATCATCGCCGGGATGTCCCACACCGGGCTCAAGTAGACCCCGACCCACAGCACGCACCCGCACCGAAAGGAGAGGTCTCATGGCCTCACGCTTCACCCATCGCACCGCTGCGCTCGTCCCCCTCGCCCTCATCGGCGTCACGGCCCTCACGGCCTGCGCCCAGGGTTCCGCCACGACGACCGCGGGCGAGGACGGAAAGACCGTCGTGCGCTACATGAACTTCACGTCCAACGACGGGCACGAGCAGGACCTCGACACCATCGTCGCGGCATACGAGAAGGACAACCCCGAGGTCGACGTCCAGGTCGAGACGATCCCCTTCGCGGACTACTTCACCAAGCTGCAGACCGCGTTCGCGGGCCAGACCGTCGCGGACGTCGTGGACCTCAACTACGAGAACTTCGTGTCCTACGCCGAGTCGGGCGCCCTCGCACCGCTCGAGGACGTCGACGCCTCGGCGTACAAGGACACCCTCCTGGAGTCCTTCGCGCTCGACGGCACGCAGTACGGCCTTCCGTCGTCGTACTCGAACGTCGTCATGTACTACAACACGTCGCTCTTCGACGCCGCGGGCCTCGACTACCCCACCGCCGACTGGACCTGGGAGGACGAGCAGGCCGCGGCCACCGCGCTCACCGACGTCGCGGCAGGCGTGTACGGCGACTTCCAACCCGTCACGTTCCACGAGTTCTACAAGGTGCTGGACCAGGCAGGCGGCCAGTTCTTCACCGAGGACGGCACGGCCACGGCGTTCGACAGCCCCGAGGGCATCAAGGCCGCGACCTGGCTCGTGACCAAGCCCGGTACGGTCATGCCGACCGAGGCCGACGGGTCCAGCACCCCCGACTACGACAAGGACCTGTTCTCTGCGGGCAAGCTCGGCATGTGGCACTCGGGCATCTGGATGTTCGACGCCCTGTCCCAGGTCGAGGGACTCGAGTGGGACATCGTCGTCGAGCCCGGTGACGTCGACAAGGCTTCGGCCCTGTTCACCAACGGTGTCGCCGTGACTGCCGCCTCGAAGCAGAAGGAGGCCGCGCAGGACTTCGCCGAGTTCCTCACGTCGTCGCCGACCGCGATCGACACCCGTCTCGCGAGCTCGTGGGAGCTGCCGCCCGTCGCCGACGAGGAGGACCTCGCCCCGTACCTGGAGCAGACGCCGCCCGCGAACCGTCAGGCCGTGATCGACTCGCTCGACTCCGTCGCGCTCCCGCCCGTGACCGCCTCGCAGCAGGAGATGCAGGACGCGATCAACGAGGAGCTGTCGAACGCGGCCGCGGGCCGCAAGACGGTCGAGCAGGCCGTCGCCGACGCCGCCTCGCGCGTCGACGCACTGCTCGGCTGACCTCACCCAGCCGGCGGGTCGTGGTGCCCCCTGCACCACGACCCGCCACCCCGGTTCCACCCACCCTCACCACCCAGGACGACATCCATGAGCCTCGCCCTTCCCGCGACGACCGATGACCTCGACCACCTGCGCGACCTGGCGCACGTCAGCGCGGAGGTGATCTCACAGCACCAGGACGTCGGCGGCGCCTACCCCGCCTCGCCGACGTTCAGCGCCTACCAGGGCTACGCGTGGTTCCGTGACGGGTCGTTCGTCGCCGAGGGGATGTCCCGCTACGGCGACGTCGAGTCCGTCGACCGCTTCCACCGGTGGGCCGTGGGCGTCCTGACGTCCCGCGGCGAGCACGTCGCGGCACTGCTCGCTCGGGCCGAGGCCGGGGAGGAGCTGCCGCTGACGGACATGCTGCCCACGCGGTTCCGGCTCGACGGATCCGACGGTCAGGACCCCTGGTGGGACTTCCAGACCGACGGGTACGGCATGTGGCTGTGGCAGCTCGTGACGCACGCGGAGCGTCACGGCCGCCCTCTCGACGCCTACCGCGACGCCGTACGGATCGCGGTCGACTACCTCTTCGCGACGTGGCGCCTCCCCTGCTACGACTGGTGGGAGGAGCACGTCGAGGAGCGCCACCCCTCGACCCTGGCCCCGGTCCGCGCGGGCCTCATGGCCGTCGCGGGCGCCCGGTCGGCCGACGGCTCCCCCCTCCTCGACGACGCGCGCTCGATGCGCGCCCTCCGGATCGCCGAGGAGATCGTCGCGCTCGTGCACGCCGAGGGCATGACGTCGGGCCGCGCGAGCGACCCCGACGCTCCGCACCTCGCGAAGTGGTTCGGTTCGGGCGCGGTCGACGCGTCGCTCGCCGCGTGCGTCGTCCCGTTCGGCCTCGTCGAGCCCGGATCACCCGTCGCGGAGGCCACGCTCGACGCCGTCGCGCGCGACCTCGACGTGGACGGCGGCGTGCACCGCTTCCGCGCCGACGTGTTCTACGGGGGCGGCCAGTGGCTCCTGCTGTCGGCCCTGCTCGGCTGGAACCACGCGCGCGCCGGTCGGACCGACGAGGCGTGGCGCCACCTGCGGTGGATCGCCTCCCAGGCCGAACCCGACGGGCAGATGCCCGAGCAGGTCCCCGACCACCTCCTGCACGCCGACTCGCGCGACGAGTGGATCGAGAAGTGGGGGCCCGTGGCCCTGCCCCTGCTCTGGTCCCACGGCATGTACCTGATCCTGGCCGACGAGCTCGGCCTCTTGACCGACACGACGACGGAGCAGCACCCATGACGACCCTGATCCACCGCCCGGCCGGCATCGGCCACCCCTACGCCGCGTCGGCCGACCAGCGCCTGCCCGTACGCCCGCACGCCGGCAGTGCCGTCAGCCTGGGCGTCGTCGTCGAGAACGCCCCCGCCGACGTCGCCGTCACGTGCGAGTGGGACGACGGCGAGCAGGTCACGAGTCTCGGCGTCGCGCCCGGCTCTGTCTCGCCGGCCGACGCGGCGGCCCTCGCGGGCGGCGACGGCCACCTCGCCGCGGCGCAGGCGGGCCAGCTCGCCGCCGACGGCGCCTGGCACGCCACCAGCCCCGTCCTCGACGCCGGGCGCCGCTACCGCTACCGCTTCACGGCCGACGGCGTGAGCACCGAGTGGTTCGAGGTCAGCGCGGGCGCGTGGACCTCGACCGCCCCCGCCGGTTCCCGCGGCGTGACCGTGGGCGGGGTCCCCGCCGACGAGCACCCCCTCGTCGTCCCCGGCTCGGTCGAGTGGTGGGTCGACCAGGACCGCGCGCACCGCGTGCGCCTCGCGTTCCGCCTCGCCGACTCCGAGCACGTCGTCGGCTTCGGCGAGCGCTTCGACGCGGTCGACCAGCGCGGCAAGCGCCTCGACGCCGTCGTGTTCGAGCAGTACAAGTCGCAGGGCGCGACGGGCCGCACCTACCTGCCCATGCCGTTCGCGCACGTCGTCGGCGGTGAGGGCTGGGGCTTCCACGTCCGCACCTCGCGCCGCACCTGGTACGACGTCGCCGCCACGGCGCCCGATCGTCTCGTCATCGAGGCTGCGCCCGGGCACGACGCGGCGCTCGACGTCGGCGTCTACGAGGGCGACCCGACCGCGGTCCTCAAGGCGTTCGGCGACGAGGTCGGTCGCGCCGAGGAGCTCCCTGAGTGGGTCCTGCGTCTGTGGGCCTCCGGCAACGAGTGGAACACCCAGCAGCTCGTCATGAGCCAGATGGACGCGCACCGTGATCTCGACATCCCCGTAGGCGTGGTCGTCATCGAAGCGTGGAGCGACGAGGAGGGCATCACGATCTTCCGCGACGCCCGGTACGCGGTCCATGCCGACGGCGCACCACACTCCGCGGACGACTTCACCTACCCGGCCGACGGCGCGTGGCCCGACCCTCAGGGCATGATCGACGAGCTTCACGCGCGCGGCGTCAAGGTCGTCCTGTGGCAGATCCCGCTCCTCAAGACCGAGCACGACCTCGGCCCCGACGTGCCGCACGACGCGCAGGTCCTCGCCGACGGCCGTGCCATGGTCGCGGCCGGGCACGCCGTCCGCGAGGCCGACGGCAGCGCGTACCACAACCGCGGGTGGTGGTTCCCGCAGTCCCTCATGGCCGACCTGTCGACTCCCGAGGGCCGCGAGTGGTGGACCGCGCGGCGGCAGTACCTCGTCGGCGAGCTCGACGTCGACGGCTTCAAGACCGATGGCGGCGAGCACGCCTGGGGCGACGAGCTCCGATACGGCGACGGGCGCCGCGGCGACGAGGGCAACAACCTGTACCCCGTCCACTACGCGCGCGCGTTCGGCGACCTGCTGCGCAAGAACGGCAAGGCACCCGTGACGTTCTCCCGCGCCGGGTTCACCGGCTCGCAGGCGCACGGCCTGCACTGGGCGGGGGACGAGAACTCCACGTGGGAGGCGTTCCGCTGGTCCATGACCGCGGGCATCACCGCCTCGGCGTGCGGCATCGTCTACTGGGGCTGGGACCTCGCCGGGTTCTCCGGCCCCGTGCCGGGCTCCGAGCTGTACCTGCGCGGCGTCGCGGCCGCGACGTTCACCCCCGTCATGCAGTACCACTCCGAGTTCAACCACCACCGGCGGCCGCTGCGCGACCGCACACCGTGGTACGTCGCGGAGACGAACGACGACCCGGAGGTCGTCGACGTGTTCCGCGCCTACGCCCAGCTCCGCGAGCGGCTCGTGCCCTACGTCGCCGAGCAGGCGCGCCGCTCGATCGCCACGGGCGCGCCGCTCATGCGCGGCCTGTTCGTCGACCACGCGCACGACGAGAACGTGTGGGCGCACGCGGACGAGTTCCAGCTCGGGGACGACCTCCTCGTGCACCCGGTGACGCAGGAGGGAGCCACGTCGTGGAGCACGTACCTCCCGGCCGGCGACTGGGTGGACGCGTGGACGGGGCGACCCGCCACGGGTGAGCGACGCGGCCCGGGCCAGGTCGTCACCCGTCCGGTGCCGCGCGACGTCATCCCCGTGTACGTCCGCACTGACGCGTGGGAGCGCCTCGCGCCGGTGTTCCAGGCATAGCGCGGCTCCGGCGTAGCGGTCAGCAAGACGTCGCGCAAGAGGACGGGCCCGGGACCCGCAGAGGCGTGGTCCCGGGCCCGTCCGTGCGCTCAGGTCAGGCGGACGGGGTCGATGATGTCGGCGAGGATGAGCAGGGCGCCGACGCCGACGAGGACGACGAACATGACGTACGCGACGGGCATCATGCGGGCGAGGTCCGCCGGGCCCGGGCGCGGGAGTCCGCGGACGCGCGCGACCGTGCGCTTGGCCCCCTCGTAGAGGGCGTTGACGACGTGCCCGCCGTCGAGCGGCAGGAGCGGGATGAGGTTGAAGACGAACAGGGCCACGTTGAGCGCGGCGAGCAGCATGAGCATCGTGACGACGCGGTCGAGGACCGGGCTCTCGGCACCTGCCACGTCCACCGCGACACGGCCGACGCCGACGACGCTCATCACGGAGTCCTGGCCGCGGGGCGCGTCGGTGAACGCGGCCTGGGCGGCCTCGTAGACCTTCACGGGCAGGGTGACGATGATCCCCGCCGTGCCGCTCACCTGCTGCCACGTGGCCTCGGCCGCGACGCCGATCCCCATGGGCTGCCGCTCCACCGTCGGGGTGAAGCCGACGAAGCCGGCGGGCTCGGTCACCGGGTCGCCGGACTCGTCCACGACGGGCGTCCCGTCCTCGGCGACGACCTGGCGCTCCACGTCGACCGGCGTGATGGTGAGGTCGACCTGCTCGCCGTCGCGCTCGACGACGACGGGCGTCGCCTGGCCGGCGGAGCCGCGGATCATCCCCGAGAGCTGGTCCCAGGAGGTGACCTCCGTGCCGTCGAACGACACCACGGTGTCGCCCGGCTCCAGTCCGGCGGCGGCCGCCGGCGACGGGTCGGCCGTGGCCGCGCACTCCTCCTGCTCGGTCGCGACGACCGACGGGACGCACGCGGACACGGACCCGACCGTCGTCGTGACGGCGGGCAGGCCGATGCCGACGCACACGATCGCCATGAGCACGAACGCGATGAGGAGGTTCATGAAGGGGCCGCCGAGCATGACGACGACCTTCTTGGGGGCGGAGAGGTTGTAAAAGGCCCGGTGCTCCTCGCCGGGCAGGATCTCCTCGGTGCTCGCGTCGCGGGCGTCGGCAACGACCTGCGAGAAGAAGCCGTTCCCCCGCGGGCGCGCACCGGCGGGCGCGGGCGGGTACATGCCGACGAGGCGGACGTAGCCGCCGAGCGGAATCGCCTTGAACCCGTACTCGGTCTCGCCCCGGGTGCGCGACCACAGGGTCGGGCCGAACCCGACCATGTACTGGCTCACGCGGACGCCGAACCTCTTCGCGGGCACCATGTGCCCGACCTCGTGCAGCGCGATCGAGACGACGATCCCGACCACGATCACGAGGATGCCGATCAGCGTCGCCATCTGTCCCTCTGCTCCTTCTCGGCCCGGGCGCTCGACGCGACCGGACGGTTGCTCGTCACCGGCGGTCCAGGATCTCGCGCGCGCGGGCGCGCGCCCAAGCCTCGGCCTCCGCCACGTCGTCCAACGTCACGGCGTCCGCGGAGGTTCCGTCGTGCGCCGCGAGCACACGCTCGACGGTCGTCACGATGTCACCGAAACCTGCGCGTCCGCTGAGGAAGGCCGAGACGGCCTCCTCGTTGGCGGCGTTGTAGACCGCCGGGTGGGTCGCGCTCGCCGCGACGGCGGCGCGCGCGAGGCTCACCGCGGGGAACGCGGCGTCGTCGAGGGGCTCGAACGTCCACGACGTCGCGGCCGTCCAGTCGCACGGCGGGGTCACGGGGTCGAGCCGCTCGGGCCACGACAGCCCGAGCGCGATGGGCAGGCGCATGTCCGGGGGCGACGCCTGCGCGATCGTCGAGCCGTCGACGAACTCGACCATCGAGTGCACCACGGACTGCGGGTGGACGACGACCGTGATGTCGTCGGCGGGGACGTCGAACAGCAGGTGCGCCTCGATGAGCTCGAGGCCCTTGTTCATGAGGCTCGCGGAGTTCACGGTGACGACCGGACCCATGGCCCACGTGGGGTGCGCGAGCGCCTGCTCGACCGTCGCCGCCTTGACCGCGTCCGCGTCCCACCCGCGGAAGGGCCCGCCGGAGGCGGTCAGGATCAGGCGGCGCACCTCCGCCCGCGTCCCGGACCGCAGGCACTGCGCGATGGCCGAGTGCTCGGAGTCGACGGGCACGATCTGGTCGGCGTGCTGCTGCGCCGCGCGCACCAGGGCACCCCCGGCGACGAGCGACTCCTTGTTCGCGAGCGCGAGCGTGGACCCGGCGCGCAGCGCGGCGAGCGTCGGGCCGAGCCCGACGGAGCCCGTGACGCCGTTGAGGACGACGTCGCTCCCCCGGCCTGCCAGCGCGGCCGCGGCGTCGGGTCCGGCGAGCACCTCGGGGACGTCGCCCCGGCCGGCGAAGGCCCGCGCCAGCGCCTCGCCCAGGGCCGTCGCGCGCGACGCGTCCGCGACGCCGACCGCGCGCACGCCCAGCGCCGCGGCCTGGCGCGCGAGCAGCTCCACGTCCCCGCCGCCCGCCGAGAGCGCGTCGACGCGGAACCGGTCGGGGTGGGCCTGGACGACGTCGATCGCCTGCGTGCCGATCGACCCCGTCGAGCCGAGGATCGTCACGGTGCGGGGGGTGGGTGCGGGTCGGTCGGGCATGGTTCCCATCCTCCCAGGCCGCGGACGGTGCGTGCGCACGGCTCGTCGCGCTGCCGTCAGCGCGGGGCCGTCCACTCGAGCGTGTACCGGAAGAAGAGCCGCCGGCGCACGCGCGCGCCGGGCAGGTGGGTCCGGGCCGTGCGCGCGACCTCGTCGACGGTGTGCCGCGGGTCCCGGACCGGCATGCCCGGGGCGTCCGTCCCGGGATCCCCGGGCCGGGCTCGGCGCGGGTGCTTGACGAGGCCCACGAGGGGGTTGAGGAGCGCCGACGGGACGTCGACCGCGAGGTCGCGCGCCGACACCACGCGCGCGAGGCCGACGACGAGCAGCCGCCCGCCCGGGGCGAGGAGGCTGCGGGCGTGCGCGAGTCCGTCGTCGAGGTCGAGATGGTGCAGCACCGCGACCATCGTCACCGCGTCGTAGCCCCCGCCCACCCGGGCGTCCGGGCCGGTGGGGCGTTCCGGAGGACCGGGCTCGCCGGGTGAGCGGACGTCGTCGGGCGAGCGGACGTCGTCGAACCCGAGCTGCCGGACGGTCACGGCGGGGTCGGCGGCGAGGCGCGCCCGAGCCTGGGCGACCATGCCCGCGTCGGCGTCGATCCCGTGGACCTCGGGAGCCCGGCGGCGCAGCCGGCCGAGCAGCACGCCGGCCCCGCAGCCCACGTCGAGCACGACCCGGGCGCCGCGCGGCACCCGGCGCACGACCCAGCCGTGGAAGTGCTCGTTGTGGTTCCACGGGTGCCGGTCGTTGGCCGCCTTCAGCCACGAGGCGGCGCGGCGCACCAGCGGGTTCGCGGACGTCCGCGGATCGAGGCTCACGCGCGTCGGGTCCTGGGGCGTCGTCACTCGACGCCGAGCAGGACCTCGATGGCGCGGGCGAAGAACGCGTCGACCGGACCCTCCGCGTACCCGTCGCGACCCCGCGCACGGCCGAACGTCGCGGAGCGGATCTCCGCCGCGGTGATCGGCACCTGACGGTCGAAGTAGGCGACGAGCCGGTCGCACAGGTCGTCCACGTCGTCGATGTCGTACGCGGGCTTGCCGCGCTCCGCGAGCGCGAACTTCTCACCGTCCGGGCGGCCCAGGCGTCCGTAGAGCGACCGGGCGCGCTCGGCGAGCGCGTTCATCCAGGCCTGCTGGCCGTGGGCGGCGACGTACTCGGCGCGCTGGCGCGCGATGAACGCACCCTCGAGGCGGTCCAGCGCCGCGTCGACCTCGTGCGTGTCGTACCCCCCACGGACCAGGTCGAAGACCGATGCCTGGATCTCGGTGCTGGTCAGCCGCTCCTGCACCCGGCCCTCGTACACGTCGCGGGCGTGCTCGAAGAAGTCGTCGACCTCCTCGGGGTCGTACCCGTTCCGGGTCTTGCCGACCGTGGTGAACAGCGAACTCACTCGTCCTCCTCTGCCGCGAGCTGCCCGCAGGCACCGTCGATGTCGCTGCCGCGGGTGTCACGGATCGTCGTCGGGATCCCGTGACCGCGCAATCGTGCCACGAACTCCGCCTCGACGGCAGGGTCGCTGGCCGTCCAGATCGAGCCGGGCGTCGGGTTGAGCGGGATCGGGTTGACGTGCACCCAGCCGCGACCCCGGGCGTTGAGCTTCTCGCCGAGCAGGTCGGCACGCCACGCGTGGTCGTTCATGTCCTTGATGAGCGCGTACTCGATGCTCACACGCCGTCCGGTGACCTCGAAGTAGTGCCGCGCCGCGTCGAGCGTCTCGTCGACGCTCCACCGCGTGTTGATCGGCACGAGCTCGCTGCGCAGGTCGTCGTCAGGGGCGTGCAGCGACAGCGCGAGCGTCACCGGGATCCCCTCGTCGGCGAGCTTGCGCATCGCCGGGACGAGCCCGACCGTCGACACCGTGATGTTGCGGGCCGACATGCCCAGCCCGTCGGGGGCCGGCGCCACGAGCCGGCGGACGGTGCCCATGACCGCCTTGTAGTTGGCCAGCGGCTCCCCCATGCCCATGAACACGAGGTTGTTGAGCCGGGTCGCACCGCCGGGGATCTCCCCGTCCGCGAGAGACCGGGCGGCGGAGCGCACCTGCTCGACGATCTCCGCGACGGACAGGTTGCGCGTGAGACCGAGCTGCCCCGTCGCGCAGAACGGGCACGCCATGCCGCACCCCGCCTGGCTCGACACGCACAGCGTCGAGCGCTGCGGGTACCGCATGAGCACCGACTCGACCTTGGCGCCGTCGAAGAGGTGCCACAGCGTCTTGACGGTCGTCCCGCCGTCGGCCTCCATCCGGCGCGCCGCGGTGAGCAGCGGCGGGAAGAGCGCGTCCGTGAGCACGTCGCGCGTCGCCTTGGGCAGGTCCGTCATCGCCTCGGGGTCGCGCGTGAGGTGCGCGTAGTAGTGCGTCGCGAGCTGCTTGGCCCGGAACGGCTTCTCCCCCAGCTCGACGACGACGTCGCGCACCTCCTCGGGCGCGAGGTCCGCGAAGTGGCGCGGCGGCTTGCCGCGCCGGGGCGCGGTCATGACGAGCGGGAGCGGCTTCGACTCCGCGGACGGGCGGACGGAACGGACGGTCATGAGGAGGTCCAAGCGTGGGGGGGTCGTGCGGACGGTTCGCACCGCGGTGCGAGCAGGTCGTCGGACGGCTGTCAGACGGCCAGCGCGAGGAGCACGTACACGAACGGGGCGGTGAGGAGCATGGAGTCGAGCCGGTCCAGGATGCCTCCGTGACCGGGCAGGAGCGACCCCATGTCCTTCAATTCTAGGTCGCGCTTGATCATCGACTCGGCGAGGTCGCCGATCGTCGCCGTGAGCGGGGCGAGGACGCCCAGCGCGACGCCCACGAGCGGGCTCGCCCCGAGGCCCACCACGGCCCCGACCACGCCGACCGCCGTCGCGAGCACGAACGAGCCCGCCAGCCCCTCCCAGGACTTCTTGGGGCTCACGGACGGGGCCAGCGGATGACGCCCGAACAGGACGCCCGCGACGTACCCGCCGACGTCGTTCGCGACGGCGAGCAGGATGAAGATCAGGACCCGGACGCGCCCGTCGGGGGCGGCCAGCATGAGCATGACGAAGCCCGCCATGAACGGCAGGTAGGCCGCCGCGAACGTCGCCGCCGCGGCGTCGCGCACCGCCGCGGTCCCGGACCCGTCGATGACGCGCCACACGACCGCGCCCGCGACCGTGAGCATGAACGAGACGAGCAGCGCCTCGGGCCCCGAGTAGTACGAGGACACGAGGATGCCGACCGTGCCCACGAGGAGCGGGAGGAGCGGGAGGTGCAGCTCGCGGCGCTTGAACGCCTGGGCGAGCTCCCACAGCGCGGCGCCGACCGCCACGGTCGCAAGCAGCACGAAGAACTCGGGCCGGAAGGCGAGGCTCGCCGCGACGATCGCGAGCAGGCCGAGGCCCACCGCGATCGCCACGGGCAGGTTGCGGCCCGCCTTGGGAGCGCGCGCCGCGGAGGTGCTGTCGCCGGCGGCCGTCGAGGAGGTGTCGGTCATCGGTGCGTGGAGGAGCTCGCCGGACGAGGTGCTCAGACCTCGAGCAGCTCGCTCTCCTTGCCCGCGAGCAGCGCGTCGACCTGGTCCACGTGCGCCTTGGTGAGGGCCTCGAGCTCCTTCTCCGCGCGCCCGACCTCGTCCTCGCCGGCCTCGCCGTCGCGCGCGATGCGGTCCAGCTCCTCCTTGGCGCGACGGCGCACGTTGCGGATCGCGACGCGCGAGTCCTCCGCCTTCGCCTTGGCGAGCTTCACGAAGTCACGACGGCGCTCCTCCGTGAGGGCGGGCAGCACGACCCGGATGACGTTGCCGTCGTTGGACGGGTTCACGCCGAGGTCGGAGTCGCGCAGCGACTTCTCGACCGCCGTGATCGAGCTCTTGTCGAACGGGGAGACGAGGATCGTGCGTGCCTCCGTCACCGTGAACGACGCGAGCTGCTGCAGCGGCGTCGGCGCACCGTAGTAGTCGACCGTGATCTTGTTGAACATCGCGGCGTTCGCACGGCCCGTGCGGATCGCGGCGAAGTCCTCCTTGGCCACCTCGACGGCCTTGTCCATCTTCTCCTCGGCCTCGAGGAGGGTCTCGTCGATCACCAGTGCTCCTTCGTCGTTCGTCGTGGGTCGGTCCGTGCGGTCGTGTCCGGGGTCGCCGGCGTCGGCGCACCGATGTCAGTCGGTCGTGACCAGTGTGCCAATATTCTCGCCGACCAGGGCACGCGTGACGTTCCCCGGCTCGCTCATGCCGAAGACGCGCATCCGCACGTCGTTGTCCCGGCACAGGCTCAGCGCCGTCGCGTCCATGACCCCGAGGTCGTTGACGAGCGCGTCGGTGTACGTGAGGTGGTCGAGCTTGGTCGCCGACGGGTCCTTGCGCGGGTCGGCGGTGTAGACGCCGTCCACGCCGTTCTTGCCCATGAGGACCTCCTGGCAGTGCGTCTCGAGGGCGCGCTGCACGGAGACCGTGTCGGTGGAGAAGTAGGGCATGCCGGCGCCGGCGCCGAAGATGACGACGCGGCCCTTCTCGAGGTGGCGGATCGCCCGCAGCGGGATGTACGGCTCGGCGACCTGGCCCATGGTGATGGCGGTCTGCACGCGCGTCTTCACCCCCGCCTGCTCGAGGAAGTCCTGGAGGGCGAGGCAGTTCATGACGGTACCGAGCATGCCCATGTAGTCGGCGCGCGCGCGGTCGAGCCCGCGCTGGGAGAGCTCGGCGCCGCGGAAGAAGTTCCCGCCGCCGACGACGATGGCGACCTGCACGCCCTGGGCGACCGCGTCCGCGATCTCCCGGGCGACGCGCTGGACGACGTCGGGCGCCAGACCGATCTGCCCGCCGCCGAACGTCTCGCCCGACAGCTTGAGGAGCACCCGCCGGTGCTCGGACCCCTCGCGGGGCGTGGTCTGCTCGCCTGCGGTCACTGTCGACACCTGTCCTTCGTCCTGGCCCGGTGGGGCGGGGTGGTCGTGCTCCGCCGTCGTCCCACCCGATGGTGCGGCACGACGCCGGTCGTCGCGCGCCCGGAGCCGGGTGCGCGGTCGGCCCGGTCCCGTCGCCTCGCGGGCGACGGGACCGGGCCGACGGGGGCGTCAGGCGCCGACGCGGTACCGCACGAACTCGGTGATGGTGCCACCGACCTCGGAGACGACCTGGCCGACCGTCTTCTTCGGGTCCTTCGCGAGCGGCTGGTCGACGAGGACGACGTCCTTGAAGTAGCCGTTCAGACGACCCTCGACGATCTTCGGGAGCGCGGCCTCGGGCTTGCCCTCGTTGCGCGAGGTCTCCTCGGCGATGCGGCGCTCGTTCTCGACCGTCTCGGCCGGGACCTCGTCGCGCGACAGGTACGTCGGGGACATCGCGGCGACGTGCTGCGCGACGTCCTTCGCGACGGCCTCGCCCGCCGCGTCCGTGGCGACGACGACGCCGATCGACGGCGGCAGGTCGCGCGCGGTGCGGTGCAGGTACGCCGTGACGCGCTCGCCCGCGACGCGGGTCACGCGGCGCAGGACGATCTTCTCGCCGAGCGTCGCGGCCTGGTTGTCGATGACCTGCTGGACGGTCTCGCCGTCCGCGTCCGCGGCGAGCGCCGCGTCCGCGTCGCGCGCGCCGGCCTCGGCCGCAGCCTTGAGGACGCGGTCCGCGAGCGAGATGAACGTGTCGTTCTTGGCGACGAAGTCCGTCTCGGAGTTGAGCTCGATGAGCGTCGCGACCTGGCCACCCTCGGTGTCGCGGATGTCGACGGCGATGAGGCCCTCGGAGGTCGAGCGGCCCTCGCGCTTGGCGACGCCCTTCAGACCCTTGACGCGGATGATCTCGAGCGCCTTCTCCGCGTCGCCGTCCGCCTCGTCGAGAGCCTTCTTGACGTCGAGCATGCCGGCGCCGGTGCGCTCGCGCAGCGCCTTGATGTCAGCGGCGGTGTAGTTCGCCATGGTGGTTCCTCACTCGTGGTTCGTCACGGGTTCTTCGTCACGGGTACGTGCTGGGGGCACCGTGGCGGTGCCCGGTGCGCCGGTGGGACGGCACGGGGTGCGCGGCGGTCGCCCGCCGCGCACCCCGGGACGTCACTTGGTCTCGTCGGCCTCGGCGTCGGCGACCACGGCCTCCGCGTCGGCGACGGCGGCGACCTCGGCAGCAGCCTCGGCCACGACCTCGGCGGCGGCGTCGCCCGGCTCCTCGGCGGCGACCTCGGCAGCAGCCTCGGCGACCTCCTCGGCCGCGGCGGCCTCGACGTTCGCCTCGGCGGCGGTCTCGTCAGCCTCGAGCTGGTTCTCGGCACCGGCGAGGAGCTCGCGCTCCCACTCGGCCAGCGGCTCGGCCTCGGCGCCCGCCTCGGCCTCGGCGCCCGAACGGCCCGAGTGGCGCTGGAGCAGACCCTCGGCGACGGCGTCCGCGATGACGCGCGTGAGCAGCGTCACGGAGCGGATCGCGTCGTCGTTGCCCGGGATCTTGTAGTCCACGACGTCGGGGTCGCAGTTGGTGTCCAGGATCGCGACGATCGGGATGTGGAGCTTGCGCGCCTCGTCGACCGCGAGGTGCTCCTTGTTCGTGTCGACGATCCACACGGCGGAGGGGACCTTCGCCATGTCGCGGATGCCGCCGAGCGTGCGGGCGAGCTTGTCCTTCTCGCGACGCAGGACGAGGAGCTCCTTCTTGGTGAGCGACGAGCCGGCGACGTCGTCGAAGTCGATCTCCTCGAGCTCCTTGAGGCGCTGGAGACGCTTGTGCACCGTGGTGAAGTTGGTGAGCATGCCGCCGAGCCAGCGGTGGTTCACGTAGGGCATCCCGACGCGCGCGGCCTGCTCGGCCACGGGCTCCTGGGCCTGCTTCTTGGTGCCGACGAAGAGGATGGAGCCGCCGTGCGCGACGGTCTCCTTGACGAACTCGTACGCGCGGTCGATGTACGACAGCGACTGCTGGAGGTCGACGATGTAGATGCCGTTGCGCTCCGTGAAGATGAAGCGCTTCATCTTCGGGTTCCAACGGCGGGTCTGGTGCCCGAAGTGGACACCGCTCTCGAGGAGCTGGCGCATGGTCACGACGGCCATGACACGTCCTTTCGCCGTGCGGCCCGGGATCCACCCGGTGCGCGCACGCTTCTGGCGGCCCCTCCCGTGGGACGGACCGCGGTGCGGTTGTCGGTGACGACCCTGGTGGTCGCACCCCTGGCGTCACCCGTGCCGACGCCTGCGACGCACCGTTCGAGCAGGTGCGGGCAGGACCGACGCCGGACGCGGCCCCGCCCGGTCCGGCGGAGCCGGGAGGATGGGCGAGGACGTGACGCGCGAAGTCGACCGGCTCCGTCCTCGGCCGAGGTGATCACCTCGGGCCGGGCACGGCGAACGCGCCGGTCGCAGCGGCAAGTCTACCCGACGGCAGGGCCGACCACAGCCGCCGGTCCTGGGCACCGTCGCGACCCGCCGTCCACAGGCCGCCGACTCCCGCCGCCCGGCCACGGCCCGCGTCGGGCACCCTGGCGCGATGGCTCTCGACCGTACCCCTGCGACCGTCCGACGACGTGCGGTGGCCCTCGCGCTGACCGCGCTCCTGCTCGTCCTGGCCCCGCCGGCGCCCGCCGCGCCGGGCGGGCCCCTGGACGCCCCCGCCGGCGCCTCCCCCGGCTGGGTGCCGCCGCTCGACCGCGCGCCCGACGCGCTCGGCGTGCTCGCACCGTTCGACCCGCCGCTGCACGACTGGCTGCCCGGCCACCGGGGCGTCGACCTCGCCGCCGCCGCCGGCGAGACCGTCCTCGCCCCCGCACCCGGGGTCGTCACGTTCGCCGGCCCCGTCGCAGGCCGCGACGTGGTGGTCGTCACGCACGACGGAGGGCTGCGCACGTCGCTCGAGCCGGTCACCGCCGTGGCACCGCGGGGGACGCGCGTCGCCGCGGGTGACGTCGTCGGGACCGTGCAGGGCTCCCCCGGCGACGAGACCGTCGCGAGCCACTGCGCGGCCGCCTGCGTGCACTGGGGCGTGCGACGGGGCGAGCGGTACGTCGACCCGCTCGCGCTGCTCGGCGAGCGGCCGCCGATCGTGCTCCTCCCGCTCGGGGAGCCGTGACCGGGCGACGATGCCCCCGGCGTGCTCAGGCGCGCGGGAAGGCCTGCTCGAACGAGCTGCGCAGCCGCTCGGCCGTCACGTGGGTGTAGCGCTGCGTCGTCGCGAGCGAGGAGTGCCCGAGGATCTCCTGGACGCTGCGCAGGTCCGAGCCGCCCGCGAGGAGGTGCGTCGCGGCGCTGTGCCGCAGGTCGTGCGGGGCGACGTCGTCGACCCCCGCCGCGAGCGCGAGCCGGTGCACGGCGTCGCGCACCTGTCGCTGCCCCCACCGACCGCCCCTGTCCCCGACGAGGAGCGCCGCACCCGACCGCTCCGTCACGAGAGCCGGCCGACCCGCGTCCAGCCAGCGGGTCACGGCCCGCGCTGCCGGGACGCCGAACGGGACGACGCGCTCCTTGTCGCCCTTGCCGAGCACCCGGACGACCCGCTGCGACAGGTCCACGTCGTCCACGTCGATCCCCGCGAGCTCGCCCACGCGGATGCCGGCCCCGTAGAGGAGCTCGGCGGCGGCCCACTCGCGCACCCGGGCCGGCTCGCCCGACGCCGCCGCCTCGCGCGCGACGTCGAGCATCCGACCGGCCGCGTCCGCCGTGAGCACGGTCGGCAGGGTGCGTGGGACGCGCGGGCTCGCGAGCCGCGCCGCCGGGTCAGCCGCGACGCGACCGGTCCGCCGCGCCCAGTCGAAGAACGCCCGCGCGGCCGCACCCCGGCGCGCGAGCGTCGCGCGGGCGAGCCCGCGTTCCGACTGCTCCGTCAGCCACGCACGCAGGGCGGCGAGGTCGACGTCGTGCGGCGACGTCGCGCCGTGCCGCGCGGCATGACCCAGCAGCGCCTCGACGTCGCCCGTGTACGCGCGCACCGTGTGCACGGACGAGCCCTGAGCGACCTCGAGATACGTCTCGAAGTCCGCGAGCGCCGCGTCGAGCGCGGGCGGCAGGGCGTCGGGCCGGCGCTCGTCGGGTGCGTCGGCGTCGTCGGGACGGGTCGAGCGGGTCACTCCCCCAGTCTCGCGCGCGGCACCGCACGTCCGCGGGAGGCGCTCCGCGCCTCTGCCCGGAGGCCCGCACGGCCCCTCCTCCGCGCCGACTCGTCGCCACCCCTGCTCCGTGCGACGCGGCGGCTCTTCGCGCGTTCCTCCGGGCTCCTTCCCCGGCTGGTCCTCGTCGTCTCCGCCCGGCACCGTGACGCCGCCCGGCCGGCCTCCTCACCCCGCGCGCACGCGCCGCCAACCGCCGGGCGTCCGCTCGGCCAGACCGCGGATCTCGAGCCGACCGAGGGCACCGACGGCCTCCGGGACGGCGAGCCCCGCCGACCGCGCGACGGCGTCCGTCGGGGCGCCCGACCGCAGCGGCAGCGCGTCCCACGTCCGGGTCTCCACGGCGTCGAGCCCGTCGTACACGGCGTCGCGGGGTGCTCTGCGGGTCCCCGCGACCGGCGCGGCGGGCGCCGCGTCCCGTGCCAGCGCTCCGGCCAGCTCCGCCACCTCGTCGGCGTCGGTGACGCACACGGCGGCCCCGTCGCGCAGGAGGCGGTGGCAGCCGGTCGACGCCATCGAGGTCACGGGTCCGGGGACGGCGCCGACGGGCCGCGAGAGCTCGGCAGCGCGGACCGCCGTGCTCAGGGACCCCGAGCGCCAGGCCGCCTCCACGACCACCGTCGCCCCAGCGAACGCCGCGATGAGCCGGTTGCGCAGCAGGAAGCGGACCCGGCTGGGCACGGAGCCGGGCGGCACCTCCGACACCACGGCGCCTCCGGTCCCGACGACGGCCCGGAGGAGCTCCGTGTTGCCGACGGGGTACAGCCGGTCCACCCCGCCGGCGAGGAACGCGACGGTCGGACCGCCCGACACGAGCGCCGCGCGGTGGGCTGCGGCGTCGATCCCGTAGGCGCCGCCCGAGACGACCGTGAACCCGCGCGTCGTGAGCCCCGACACGATCTCCCCCGTCACGTGGCGCCCGTAGTCCGTGCAGGCGCGTGCCCCGACCACGGCGACGGAGCGCGCGGCCAGCGCCGCCAGGCGGTCCGACCCGCGGACCCACAGCGCGAGCGGGCGACCCGGACCCAGGTCGTCGAGGGCCGTCGGCCATCCCGGGTCGCCCGGGACGACGAACGAGCCGTCGAGCCGGTCGAGCACGCGGAGCTCGCGGCGCGGGTCGAGGCCCTCCAGCCGCGGGGCCCAGCGCGCGACGGCGCGCAGGAGCCGCGCGACGGGCCCGCTCCGCGGGTCGCGACCGGGCGCGGTCCGGTCGTCGCCGGCTGCCGAGGCGCCGGGTCCGGCCCCTCCGAGCAGCGGCCCCAGCCCCGCCCCACCGTCGCCGGCGACCTCCGCGAACCCGACGAGCTCGCGGCGAGCCTGCGCCGGGTCGTTCACCGCCTCGACGAGCCAGGCCAGCGCGGCCGGGGCCCCGAGCTGCTCGACGAGCGCGACCGCGACCTCGTCCCCGGGCTCCGCCAGGCGCGACCACGCCGCCCGCGCGAGCCGGTCGTCGGTGACGTCGAAGACCGGCCGCACCGGAGCCGTCGGGGCCGCTCGCCGCTCAGCCACGGTAGCCCCGCGTCCGGAGCGCGAGCCCGGCTCCGACGTCGGCGCGCGTGGGTGCGGCGTGCCCGGCGAGGTCGGCGACCGTCCAGGCGAGGCGCAGCACACGGTCCGCGCCGCGCAGGCTCAGCGTGCCGCGGTCGAGCGCGGTGTCGACGTCCGTCAGCAGGCCGGGGTCGGGCCCCAGCCGGTCGCGCAGCCAGGTGCCCGGCACCTCGGCGTTCGTCCGCCACGGCGTCCCCGCCAGGCGCGCGGACGCCGTCTCCCGGGCGGCGGCGACCCGCCGCGCGACCGCCGCGCTCGACTCCGGCCGCCCGGCGTCAGCACGCTCGACCCGGGTGACGGGTCGGACCTCGACCTGGACGTCGACCCGGTCGAGCAGCGGACCAGACAGCCGACCGAAGTAGCGGCGCTGCGCGACGGGCGAGCAGGTGCACTCGAGTCCCTTCCCGACGCCCTTGCCGCACGGGCACGGGTTCGCCGCGAGGACGAGCTGGAAGCGCGCCGGGTAGCGCGCCGTCCCGCCGGCACGATGGATCACGAGCTCGCCGTGCTCGAGCGGCTGCCGCAGGGTCTGCAGCACGCGCGCCCCGAACTCGGGCGCCTCGTCCAGGAAGAGGACCCCGCGATGGGCGCGCGACGCGGCGCCGGGCCGGGGCAGGCCGCTGCCGCCCCCGACGATCGCCGCCGGGGTGGCCGTGTGGTGCGGGTCCTCGTACGGCGGGCGGCGGACGAGCCCGGACCCCGGGTCGAACACCCCGGCCACCGAGTGGACCGCCGTCACCTCGACGGCCTCGCCCTCGGTGAGGTCGGGCAGGATCCCGGGCAGCCGTGACGCGAGCATCGTCTTGCCCGCGCCCGGCGCGCCGACCAGCAGCAGGTGGTGCCCGCCCGCGGCAGCGACCTCGAGCGCGTGCCGCGCCTCGTGCTGCCCCACGACGTCCGCGAGGTCGCCCGGCTGCGGTCGCACGGCGGCCGGGCGGGGCACCACGACCGGGGACGCGGCACCGCCCGGGTCGTCGAGCGACGCCCCGTGGAGCCGGGCGACGTCGGCGAGGGTCGTCACCCCCACGACGCGCGCGCCGGGCACGAGGCGGGCCTCCTCGGCGTCGGCCGCCGGCACGACGACGTCGAGGAACCCGGCGGCGACGGCCGCGGCCACCGCGGGCAGGACGCCGCGCACGGGCTGGAGGCGGCCGTCGAGGCCGAGCTCGCCGAGGTGCACCACGTCCTCCACGGCGCGCGCCGGAATGACCTGCGCGCCGGCGAGCAGCGCGACCGCGATCGCGAGGTCGAAGCCCGTGCCGGACTTGGGGAGCGCCGCGGGCGAGAGGTTGATCGTGACCTTGCGCTGGGGCCACGGGATGCCGGACGAGGTGACGGCCGCGCGCACGCGGTCGCGCGACTCGCTGAGCGCCGCGTCCGGGAGCCCGACGAGCACGAAGCCGGGCACCGACGCCGCGAGGTGCGCCTGCACCTCGACGACGTGGCCCGACAGCCCGACGAGCGCGACGGCGCGGGTCGTCCCCAGCCCCATCAGGCGCTCACCCCGACGAGGTGCTCCACCTGCGCGGCGCCCGCGCGCGCCACGAGCACGGCCACGACGTCGATCCGGACCGACCGTGCGCGCACGTCGTGGGTCGCGAGCCACTCCCCCGTGAGCCGGCGCAGGCGACCGAGCTTCGCGGGCGTCACGGCCTGGGCAGGGTGCCCGAACCCGGTGCCGCGACGCGTCTTCACCTCGACGGCGACCAGCACGTCCCCGTCCAGCGCGACGACGTCGAGCTCGCCGCGCGTCCCGCGCCAGTTGCGGTCGAGCAGGGTCCAGCCCGCCTCGACCAGGTGGGCCGCGGCCACCCTCTCCCCGTACCGCCCGACGGCGTCCTTCGCTCCCATGGGCTCACCTCCGCCGCCCACCGTGGGCGACGGGGAGGAGCGGCGCCAGCGACCTGCGACCGCCTGTGGACGGGACTACGAGCAAGCGGCCCTGTGGACGGCCAGGACCGCTGTCAGAGCTGGAGCTCCGCCTTCGCGAGCTCCTCGACGTTGACGTCCTTGAACGTCACCACGCGGACCGACTTCACGAACCGTGCCGACCGGTACACGTCCCACACCCACGCGTCGGCGAGCCGCAGCTCGAAGTACACCTCGCCCGCGGCGGACCGCACCTGGAGGTCCACCTGGTTCGCCAGGTAGAAGCGGCGTTCGGTCTCCACCACGTACGAGAACAGGCCCACCACGTCGCGGTACTCGCGGTACAGCGCGAGCTCCATCTCGGTCTCGTAGTTCTCGAGGTCTTCGGCGCTCACGCCTCCATCATGGACCATCGAGCGCTCCGCGCCCGCCTCAGCTCGTGGGCAGGCCGGCGTCGGGGTCGAGCTCGAGGACGTCCACGGGCTCGCCGTACGCGGGGGCGTCGAGGGCCTCGTCGCCCCGCTCCGGCAGCCGCCAGGACCGGCGGTGCTGCGGCGTCGGGCCGTGCTCACGCAGGGCCTCGACGTGCGCCGCCGCGCCGTAGCCCTTGTTCTGGTCCCACCCGAAGGCGGGGTACTGCCGCGCGAGGCTGGTCATGAGGCCGTCGCGCTCGGTCTTCGCGAGCACGCTCGCCGCGGCGACCGAGGCGCACTGGAGGTCGGCCTTGACCAGCGTGCGCACGCGCGGGTCGACGATCCGCTCGTCGTCGTGCGGGTCGAGGTCGAACGCCTCGAAGAGGTCGACCGCCGACGGGCGGCTGAGCCAGTCGTGCTTGCCGTCCAGGAGGACCGCGTCGACGTCGCCGACCGTGCGGCGCACCTGGGCGAGCGCGCGGCGGCCCGCGAGGCGCAGCGCGCCGACGATGCCGTGCGCGTCGATCTCGGCAGGGCCGGCATGCCCCACGGCCCACGCGACCGACCACGAGCGCGCGAGCGGCACGAGGGCCTCGCGCGCGGCCGCGGTGAGGAGCTTGGAGTCGGTGAGGCCGGGCGGGCACGGCTTCGTGGCGAGGTCGACGACGACGACGCCCACCGAGACCGGGCCCGCGAGCGCGCCGCGGCCGACCTCGTCCATGCCGGCGACGAGCCGGGCGCCGTCGCGCAGCATCGCGCGCTCCTGGCGCAGGTCCGGACGACGACGCGCGGGCGCGCGGCGCACGCGCGCAGGCGCCGCCGACGCCGGAGCGACGGGCGCCTCTGCGGGAGCGGGAACGGCGGGCGGTGCGACGGCGTCGAGCGTCACGGCTCCACCTCGGGCACGTCGGCGAACACGTCGCCGGGGTTGCGCAGCAGACCGAGGTGGGACAGCGGCCAGACCTTGACGAACGCCGTCCCGACGACGTTGCCCATCGGCACGAACCCACCGCCAGGCTTGCCCGTGTTGTAGCGCGAGTCCGCCGAGTTCTGCCGGTTGTCGCCCATGACGAACAGCATGTCCTCGGGCACGGTCCGGTCGAACGGGTCCTGGCTGGGGATCGAGCCGGGCTTGATGTAGGTCTCGTCGATCGACACGCCGTTGACGCTCACCCGCCCCTCCGCGTCGCAGCACACCACGTGGTCGCCCGGCGTGCCGATCACCCGCTTGATGAGGTGCTCGCCGGTGTCCTGCGGCAGCAGACCGATGAAGGTCAGCGCCGCGCGCACCGCCTCCGACACCGGGCTCTCGGCCTGCGGCACCGGCGGCGGCAGCCACCCGCCCGGGTCCTTGAACACCACGATGTCGCCCCGGTGCACGTCGAACGCGCCCGGCACGAGCCGGGACACCATCACCCGGTCGCCCTCGACCAGCGTGTCCTCCATGGACGCGCTCGGGATGAAGAACGCCTGCACCAGGAACGTCTTGATGAGCAGCGACAGCACCAGCGCGCTGACCACGATGATCGCCGTCTCGCGCAGCAGCGACGACTTCCGTGCCGGGCGCTCCCCGGACCCCCGGCCCGACCGGTGCGCACCGGGCTCCGCGAGATGCTCCCCGTGCTGCGGGGTCTCCTCGTCGTCGCGAGGACCGAGCGCCGCGCGCTCGGTGCCGGCGTCGGGCTGCGGGCCGCGGGGCGGGGCGCTGTCGGTCACGCGTTCACAATGCCACCTCCGGCCGACTTCCGAGAAACGGACCGGCCCTCGGACCCTGGGTCCGGGGACGACGACGGCGGCCGTCCCGAGGGGACGGCCGCCGTCGTACGAGCGGAGCGGCAGTGTCAGTCGACGGTCCGTCGACGGTCTGCCGACAGCCGATCAGCGAGCGGGCGCGGTGTCGCGCTTCTCCTTGATCTTCGCCTTCTTGCCGCGCAGCGCGCGCAGGTAGTACAGCTTGGCGCGGCGCACGTCGCCGCGCGTCACGACCTCGACCGAGTCGATGGACGGCGAGTGCACGGGGAACGTGCGCTCGACACCCACGCCGAAGCTGATCTTGCGGACCGTGAACGTCTCACGGATCCCGCTGCCCTGACGGGCGATGACGACGCCCTGGAACGCCTGGACGCGGGAGCGGGTGCCCTCGACGACCTTGACGTTGACCTTGAGCGTGTCACCGGGGCGGAACTCCGGGACGTCGCTGCGCAGCGATGCTGCGTCGACGCTGTCCAGCGTGTGCATGTGCTTCTCCTCGTCCGCCACAGGTCGGACGCGTGCTCGTGGCCCGGGCGCGCCGGGCCGTCGTCGTCTGTCGGTGGGGTGTGCCGTGCTGCGCGCGGACGGTCGACCACCTCGCGGTCGTCGACCCGTCGTGCCAGTCCGCCCGAGGATCCGGGCGCGGGCTCCCCTGTGGCAGAGGTTCCGGGGCGGCACACACCGATCGACCATTCTGCCACACCCGGAGGGTCTGCCGGCAGCCCGGCCGGTCCTGGACCCGCCGCCCGGCCGACCGGACGTCAGGGAGCGCCGTGCGCGGCGCGGTCGAGGCGACCGTCGACGACGGTCCACCCCGCCTCCGCGAGGACCTCCAGGTCGTGCCGGTCGAGCGCGTCGACGGCGAGCGCCCGCACCATGTCCGGCCGTCGCGCGGCGGTCCGGCGCAGGGCCTGGTCGCGGCGCCAGCGGTGGATCCGCGCGTGGTGGCCCGACAGCAGCACGTCGGGCACCTCGAGGTCCTCCCACGCCGGCGGCTTCGTGTACACGGGGTACTCGAGCAGGCCCGCGGCGCCGTGCGACTCCTCCACGAGCGACTCGGGGTTGCCCACGACGCCCGGCAGCAGCCTGCCGACCGCCTCGACCATCACGAGCGCGGCGACCTCTCCCCCGTTGAGGACGTAGTCGCCGATCGACAGCTCGCTGACCCGCATCCCAGCGGACCGGTAGTGCTCGGCGACGCGCGCGTCGATCCCCTCGTAGCGCCCGCAGGCGACGACGAGGTGCTCCTCGGTCGCGAGCGCCTCCGCCGTGCGCTGCGTGAAGGTCTCGCCCGACGGCGTCGGCACGACCAGGTGCACCGCGCCCGCGCCGCCGCCGTCGGCCGTCCCCGTCGTGAGGCCCGCCACGTCGTCGATCGCGCGACCCCACACGTCGGGGCGCATGACCATGCCCGCCCCGCCGCCGAACGGCGTGTCGTCGACGGTGCGGTGCCGGTCGGTCGTCCAGTCCCGCAGGTCGTGGACGCGCAGGTCGAGGATCCCCGCAGCCCGCGCCTTGCCGACGAGCGACAGGTCGAGCGCGGCGAGGTAGTCGGGGAAGATCGTGACGACGTCGATCCGCACGTCAGGCCTCGCCGTCGGCCGCGGCGTCCTGCGGACCCGTCGCGCCGTCGCCCACCGGGTCGCCCGCACCCGGCGCCGCGACCTCCAGGCGCTCGGCGTCCGACGCGAGGAGGCCACCCGGCGGGTCGAGCACGACCCGGCCGCCGGCGACGTCGACGAGCGGGACGATCTGCCGGACGAACGGGACGAGCGTGCGGGCGCCGCCCGTCTCGCGCAGCACGAGGACATCCTGCGCGGGCAGGTGCTCGAGGCCGTCGATGCGACCGAGGGTCCGGCCGTCCGGGTCCTCCGCGCGGAGCCCGACCAGCTCGTGCGGGTACCACGCGTCCTCCTCGTCGGACGCCTCGACCTCGACCACGAGCTCGACGCCGCGCAGCGCCTCCGCGGCGGTGCGGTCACGGACGCCCTCGAAGCCGACGAGCCACCGCCCCTGGTGCACCCGCACGGTCCCGACGGTCAGCGGGCCCGCCGTCGCGGGACGCGTCTCCAGGCGCTCGCCCACCGCGAGGCGCTCCTCGGGCTCGTCGGTGCGCAGGTCGAGCGCGACCTCGCCACGCAGTCCGTGCGCCTTGCCGACGCGCGCGACGGTCAGCTCCATGGTCGTCACTCCTCCGGTGGTCCTGGTCGGGATGGTGCCGGGTCGGCACCGGGTCGGGCGGCGGATGCAGGAAGGCCCGGCCCGCCGGTCGGCGGGCCGGGCCTTGCCCGTGGCCCCTCACGGGGCACGATGGTGCGGGCCTCAGCGGCGGTCGACGTCCACGACGTCGACGCGGACCGGCCCGTCGGTCGCGAGCGCGCCGATCACCGTGCGCAGGGCACGGGCGGTGCGCCCGCCACGGCCGATCACGCGGCCGAGGTCGTCCGGGTGCACCCGGACCTCGAGCAGGTCACCGCGACGCAGCGTCTTCGCGTTCACCCGGACGTCGTCCGGGTTGTCCACGATGCCGCGCACGAGGTGCTCGAGCGCCTCGGCGATCATCAGGCCTGCTCGTCGGCAGCGGCCTCGTCGGCCGCGTCGGCGGGCTCCTCGGCCGGAGCCTCGGTCTTCTTCTCGGCAGCCTTGGCCTTGACCTTCTCCGCGTCCGCGGCGGCGGCCTCGATCGCGGCGGCCGGGTCGACCTTCTCGCCCTTGACCTTGAGCGTGCCCTCGGTGCCGGGCAGGCCCTTGAACTTCTGCCAGTCGCCCGTGATCTTGAGGAGCGCGAGCACCTGCTCGGTCGGCTGCGCGCCGACGCCGAGCCAGTACTGGGCGCGGTCCGAGGTGATCTCGATGAACGAGGGCTCCTCGGTCGGGTGGTACTTGCCGATCTCCTCGATCACGCGACCGTCACGCTTGGTGCGCGAGTCCGCGACGACGACACGGTAGTACGGCGCACGGATCTTGCCGAGACGCTTCAGACGAATCTTGACGGCCACAGTGGTGGTCTCTCCTGGTTCTGGTTCGGGCGAACCCGGACCCGTCCCGTGGGGACAGGACGAGGAAGGGGTTCAGGACACGGCACGCGCCGGAGAGAGGGGCCGGGGCACGCCGAGTACCGGGACATTGTGCCAGACCGGACCCGCCGGGACCAACCTGCGCGACGGCTCAGCCGGCGTGCGGGGCGACGATCTCCCCACGCAGCACGATCGCCGTCGGGGCGCGCAGGACGCCGACGTCCTCGCGCGGGTCCTGCGGGTACACGACGAAGTCCGCCGACGCGCCCTCGACGAGCGACGTGTAGCCGAGGTACTCCCGGCCCTGCCAGCTCGCCGCCGCGACGACCGCCGCGTCGGGGATACCGGCGGCCACGAGCTCGGCGCACTCGTCCGCGAGGCGGCCGTGCCCGATCGTCCCGCCCGCGTCCGTCCCGACGAGGATCTGGATGCCCGACTCGTACAGCGCCCGGGCCTGCTCGTACCGGCGCTCGTGGAGCCGGCGCATGCGCGCCGCGAAGACCGGGTACTTCCCGTCGGCCTGCCGGGCGATCGCCTCGAACTGCCCGACCTGCAGCAGGGTCGGCGTGACCGCGATCCCGCGCTCGGAGATCTCGTACATCAGGTCCGGGTCGATCCCCGTGCCGTGCTCGATCCCGTCGACGCCCGCGGCGAGCAGGGACGGGATCACCTCCTCGGAGAAGGCGTGCACGGTGACGCGCGCGGCCTCGGCGTGCGCGGCGGCGACGGCCTCGGCGAGGACGTCGTCGGGCCACAGGGGTCGCAGGTCACCGTCGGCCCCGAGGTCGCGGTCGATCCAGTCGCCCACGATCTTCACCCAGCCGTCGCCCTGGCGCGCCTCGCGGCGGACGGCGTCGGGGAGCTGCGCGACGTCGTCGAGCTCGAGCCCGTAGCTCCGCAGATAGCGCTTGGGGCGCGCGAGGTGGCGGCCGGCCCGCACGAGCCGCGGCAGGTCCCGCCGGCCGTGCACCCACCGCGTGTCGAGCGGCGAGCCGGCGTCGCGCACCAGGAGGACGCCGCTGTCGCGGTCCGTGAGGGCCTGGTCCTGGGCCGTCGCCGCGTCGACCGCGCCCTGCGCGCCCAGGCCGACGTGGCAGTGCACGTCGACGAGGCCGGGCAGGGCCCAGCCCTCGAGCTCCACCATGTTGGTGCCCTGGGCGGACGGCCGCGTGAGGCTGATCCGCCCGTCCTTGACCCACAGGTCGCCCACCTCGCGGTCGTCGCCGACGATGACGTGGCCGCGGACGTGCAGCGTGGGGCCTTCCAGCGCGGACATGCGGCTCCTGGGTGAGGACGGTCAGGACGGGCGGCCCGGTTCGCGGGCACGGGGCGGCACCGGAGGGTGCCACGGACATAACCTAGCGCCACCTGGCGACCGAGCGGCGGCGGGACGCACCCGGACACGACCCGGCGCGCCGGGAGGGCGGCGGCCGGGTCAGCGGCCGAGCAGCTTCTCGAACCCCGGCGGGAGCTGGAGGTCGTCGGGCGTCGTGCGCGCCGGCTCGGCGGGGCTGCCGACGCCGAACGCCGACCCGGCGGGCGCGGACGGTCCGGTGGTCTCCCCCGCCGCGCGGGCGGCAGCCGCGCGCTCCTGCGCGGCGCGCTTCGCCGGGTTGCCGGACTTGCCCTTGACCCTGCGCTGCGGCGCCTGGCGCCCGCGAGCCTTCTTGCCGCCCATTCCCGGCAGGTTGCCCATGCCGGGCATGCCCGGCATGCCGCCGCCCCGGCTCATCTGCCGCATCATCTTCTGCGCCCCGGCGAACCGCTCGAGGAGCTGGTTGACGTCGCTCGTGGTCACGCCGGACCCGCGCGCGATGCGCGCGCGGCGCGAGCCGTTGATGATCTTCGGGTTGTCGCGCTCCGCGGGGGTCATCGAGCGGATGATCGCCTCGATGCGGTCGACCTCGCGCTCGTCGAAGTTCTCGAGCGCCTCGCGCATCTGGCCCATGCCCGGGAGCATCCCGAGCATCTTCTTCATCGAGCCCATGTTCTTCATCTGCTGCATCTGCACCAGGAAGTCGGCGAGCGTGAAGTCCTGCCCCGTGGCGACCTTCTCCGCCATCTTCGCGGCCTGCTCGGCGTCGAACGCCTTCTCGGCCTGCTCGATGAGCGTGAGGACGTCGCCCATGTCGAGGATGCGAGACGCCATGCGGTCCGGGTGGAACGCCTCGAAGTCGGTGAGCTTCTCACCGGTCGAGGCGAAAAGGATCGGGCGCCCGGTGACGCCGCGCACGGACAGCGCGGCACCGCCGCGCGCGTCGCCGTCGAGCTTGGTGAGCACGACGCCCGTGAAGTCGACGCCCTCCTCGAACGCCTTCGCGGTCGCGACGGCGTCCTGGCCGATCATCGCGTCGATGACGAAGAGGACCTCGTCGGGCTGCACGGCGTCGCGGATGTCCGACGCCTGCTGCATGAGGACGGCGTCCAGGCCGAGGCGGCCCGCGGTGTCGACGATGACGACGTCGTGCTGGCGCTGGTGGGCGGTCTCGACGCCCTCGCGCGCGACGGCGACGGGGTCGCCGATGACGTCGTCGACCTCGACCCCGCTCTGGTTGCCCGGGTGCGGGGCGAACACCGGGACCCCGGCGCGCTCGGCGACGACGCTGAGCTGGGTGACGGCGTTCGGCCGCTGGAGGTCCGCGGCGACGAGGAGCGGCGTGTGCCCCTGCTCGCGCAGGTGCAGGGCCAGCTTTCCGGCCAGCGTCGTCTTGCCCGCGCCCTGGAGGCCCGCGAGCATGATGACTGTCGGCGGCGTCTTGGAGAACCGCAGCCCCCGGCTCTCGCCGCCGAGGATGCCGACGAGCTCCTCGTTGACGATCTTGACGACCTGCTGCGCCGGGTTGAGCGCGCCCGACACCTCGGACGAGAGCGCCCGCTCGCGCACGGTCGCGCTGAACTCGCGCACGACGGGCACCGCCACGTCGGCGTCGAGCAGCGCGCGCCGGATCTCCCGGATCGTCGCGTCGATGTCCGCCTCGGACAGCCGGCCCTTCGAACGCAGGTTCTTGAAGGTCGAAGTCAGTCGGTCCGACAGCGTGTTGAACACCGCGTCATCCTCACCAGTCGTCGGAAGTCTCGTCCGCGTCGGCGCTCCCGCCTGCCGTCGCCCGGGTCCGGGTCCTGGTCCGGTTCAGGGCTGGCAGAGGACGGGCCGTCCGCGAGGGACCAGCCTACCCGGCGGCGTCCGGTTCTCCCGGCACGTCCCTCGGCGCAGCACCCAGCACCCGCAGCGTCTCCCCGACGAGGTCGTCGACGAGGCGGGCACGCCAGGCGGTCCACGCGCTCGGGCCGAGGGACGACGCGTCCGCCTCGGTGAGCGCGCGCAGCACCCGGAGGAGGTCGGGCCGGTGGTCGACGGCGTCCGCGAGCTCGGCGACCGTCGCCGGGTCGTCCGGGTCCTCGCTCACCGCGAGCCGGGACAGCGTCAGGTGGTGCCGCACGAGACGCTCCACGTCGGCCACGACCTCGGGCTCGAAGCCCATGCGGCCGAGGATCGCGGGCACCAGGCGCGCGCCCTCGACCGAGTGGTCGACGGCCCCCGCGCGCTTGCCGACGTCGTGCAGCACCGCCGCCAGCAGGAGCAGGTCCGGGCGCTCGACGTCCTTGCGGTCCCGGGCCGCCCGCGCCACGACCTCCACGAGGTGCCGGTCGACGGTGTGCCGGTGCACGGCGGCGCGCTGCGGACGGTTCCGCACTCCTGCCCACTCCGGGATCCACGTGGTCACGACGCCGGCGAGGTCGAGCGCCTCCCACACGGCGACCTGGGCGTGCCCCGACCCCAGCAGGGAGAGGAACGCCGCGCGCGCGGCCCGCGGCCACGGCTCGGGCAGGGGCGGGCACCGCGCGAGGCTCGCGACCGAGACGGGCGAGAGCGTCAGGCCGGTCCGCGCGGCGGTGGCGGCGGCCCGCAACGAGAGCAGCGGGTCCGTCTCGGGGTGCGCGTCCACGGCGAGCACGAGCTCGCCGTCGTGCTCGACGAGCCCGTCGCCGACGGACCGCAGCCGGGGCGCCGTCCGACGCCCCCGGACGAGCACCGGACGCCGCGTGACCGACGGCCGCTGGAGCGCCTGGCGGGCGCGCCGGACCGTGGTGTCGAGCGCGTAGGAGACCTCACGGCCCGCCGCCGCGAGGCTCGCGAGCAGCTCGTCAGGGTCGTCGAAGCCGGAGAGCGCGGCGACCTCGTCGAGGTCGGCCAGCAGGAGCCTGCTCGTGTGCCGGCCCGTGACGACCTGCAGGGTGTCCCGCACGTCCAGGAGGTGCGCGTGCGCCCGGTCGACCGTCCCGTGCGGGCGGTCGGTGAGCCACGTCGCCGCGAGCGCCGACAGCACGACCGCGTCCCGGATGCCGCCGCGCGACTCCTTGAGGTCGGGCTCGATGAGGTACGCGAGCTCGCCCGACCGCTCCGCGCGCTCGCGCGTCGAGGAGAGCAGGTCGGGCAGTCGGCGGCGCGACGCGGAGCGCCAGTCGGTGAGGACCGCGGAGGACGCGCGGTGCACGACGACCGCGTCGCCGGCCACCGCGCGCACGTCGAGCCAGCCGACGGCAGCGGGGACGTCCTTGGACGCCACCTGGCGGCACTGCGAGAGCGAGCGCACCGCGTGGTCGAGGTCGACCCCGGCGTCCCAGAGCGGGTACCACAGGCGCTCGGCGACGCGCGCCACGTCGTCGGCCGCGTGGCTGCGGCCGTCGTGGACGAGGACGAGGTCGAGGTCGCTCGCGGGCCCCATGTCGCCCCGGCCCAGGCTGCCCACCGCGGCGAGCGCGATGCCGTCCGGCGCGACGCCGTCGGTCGCCTCGCGCCACAGGCCCTGCAGGGACGACGTCACGAGGTCGACGACGGCGGCCCGGCGGGCGACGCCGCTGCGTCCGGGCCCGCTCATGGACCGCGCGACGTCGAGCATCCGCGCGCGGAGGTCCCGCACCCCGTCGGGGTGCGGGACCTCCGCGCTCTGCTCGCCCGGCTGCTGTCCGAGGCGTCCCGCCGATCCCCCTGCGACCCCGCCCGTGGTCGGGGTGTCGGCGTGGTCCGTCATCTGATGGTCCGTCGCCTCACAGGGCGCCGGGGCCGTGCTCGCCCGTGCGCACGCGGGCGACGTCGTCCACCGGGACCGTCCAGACCTTGCCGTCGCCGATCTTGCCGGTCTGCGCCGCCTTGACGATCACCTCGGTGACCACGGCCGCGTCGGCGTCGTCGACGAGGACCTCGACGCGGACCTTGGGCACCAGGTCGACCGTGTACTCCGCACCGCGATAGACCTCGGTGTGGCCCTTCTGGCGCCCGTAGCCGCTGGCCTCGCTGACCGTCATGCCCCGCACCCCCGCGGCCTCGAGCCCCGACTTCACGTCGTCGAGCCGGTGCGGCTGGATGATTCCCGTGACGAGCTTCATGCCCGCACCTCCTTGATGACGCTGCCCTGCTGGATGGACTCGTACGCCGTCTCGCCGTGGACCGCGAGGTCGATGCCGCCGACCTCGGCGTCCTCGCTGACCCGCCAGCCCATCGTCGCCTTGAGGATCAGGCCGATGACGAGGGTGGTGGCCGCCGAGAACACGATGGCGACGAGAGCGATGAGGATCTGGACGACGAGCTGCTGCGCACCGCCCCCGAAGAAGAGGCCCGTGTCGGTGGCGAGGAAGCCGATCGCGACGGTGCCCCAGAGGCCGGAGACCAGGTGGACGCCGACGACGTCGAGGGAGTCGTCGTAGCCGAACCGGTACTTGAGGCCGACCGCGAGGGCGGAGAGCGCGCCGGCGACGAGGCCCAGGACGATCGACGTGACCGGGTTGAGGGCCCCCGCGGCCGGGGTGATCGCGACGAGACCCGCCACGACGCCGGACGCCGCACCGAGCGACGTCGCGTGGCCGTCGCGGATCTTCTCCGTGAGGAGCCATCCGATGATGCCCGCCGCGGTGGCGCTCGTGGTGTTGACCCAGGCGAGGCCGGCCGTCTCGTTCGCGCCGAACGCGGAGCCCGCGTTGAAGCCGAACCAGCCGAACCACAGGAGGGCCGCACCGAGCATGACGAACGGCAGGTTGTGCGGGCGCATCGGCTCCTTGCCGAAGCCCTTGCGCTTGCCGATGAGGATCGCGAGCACGAGGGCCGCGACGCCGGCGTTGATGTGGACGACGGTGCCGCCCGCGAAGTCGATCGGCGCGACCGTGGCGGCGCCGTCGGTGACGCCGAAGATCCTCGCCGCAAGCCCGTTCTCGTTGCCCGAGAGGAAGCCGCCGCCCCACACCATGTGGGCGAGCGGGAAGTACGTCACGGTGACCCAGATCGCCGTGAAGGTGAGCCAGGTGCCGAACTTCACGCGGTCGGCCAGCGCACCCGAGATGAGCGCGACCGTGATGATCGCGAACGTCACCTGGAACGCGACGTCCACCACGTTCGGGTAGTTGCCGAGCGTGCTCGCCACGGCGCTGCCGTCGGCGTCCGTGATCGCCCCCGAGAGGCCGAACTGCGCGAACGGGCTGGCGACGAGGCCACCCGTCCCGGCCTCGCCGTAGGACATGGACCAGCCCCACAGCACGTAGACGACGCCCACGACGGCCATCGCGCCGAACGACATCATCATCATGTTCAGCACGGACTTGGCGCGGACCATGCCGCCATAGAAGAACGCCAGTCCGGGCGTCATCAGGAGCACGAGGGATGCTGAGGTCAGCATCCACGCGGTTGCCCCGGTGTCCCACTCCATCGGATCATCTCCCCTCGCCAGCCGGGCGGCCGGTCGGGGACTACGGTGGTGCGGGCGGGTTTCCCCCGCGGTGTCGCCGTGTTACGCGGGTGTGACAAGCGTTCCTCGGACGTAAACGTTCCGTTTCACCACCCGGTGGGCGGCGCCCGTCAGTCGCCGAGGAGCCCGTCGACGAACTGCTCCGGGTCGAACGGCGCGAGGTCGTCCGGCCCCTCCCCCAGCCCGACGAGCTTCACGGGGACGCCCAGCTCGCGCTGCACCGCGACGACGATCCCTCCGCGCGCGGTGCCGTCGAGCTTCGTCAGCACGATGCCCGTCACGCCGGCGACCTCGCCGAACACGCGCGCCTGGTTGAGCCCGTTCTGGCCCGTCGTGGCGTCGAGCACGAGGAGCACCTCCGACAACGGCGCCTCCTTGGTGATGACGCGCCGGATCTTGCCCAGCTCGTCCATGAGGCCCTGCTTGTTCTGGAGCCGCCCGGCCGTGTCGACGAGCACGACGTCGGCGCCCTCGCCGCGGCCGCGGCGCACGGCGTCGAACGCGACCGCGGCGGGGTCCGCGCCGTCGCGGTCGGACCGCACGGTCGGGACGCCCACGCGCGAGCCCCAGGTCTCGAGCTGGTCCGCCGCCGCGGCGCGGAACGTGTCGGCCGCGCCGAGCACGACGCTGCGGTCCTCCGCGACCAGCACGCGCGCGAGCTTGCCCACCGTCGTCGTCTTGCCCGTCCCGTTCACGCCGACGACGAGCACGACGGCCGGCACCGGGCTCCCGTCCTCCCCGGCGTGGGGGGACGTCGCGAGCGACCGGTCGAGCGAGGGGTCCACGAGCGCGACGAGCTCCGTGCGGAGCAGGTCGCGGACGCTCGCGGCGTCCCGGACGCCGAGGACGCGGACCTTGGTGCGCAGCGCGTCGATGAGCTCACCGGCCGGACCGGCGCCCACGTCGGCCAGGAGGAGCGTCTCCTCGAGCTCGTCCCAGTCGTCCTCGGTGAGGTGGTCGCGCGAGAGCACGGAGAGGAGCCGCGCGCCGAGCGGCGAGCCGGAGCGCGCGAGCCGCTCACGGAGCCGGACGAGGCGGCCGCCGACGGGCTCGGGGCGCTCGACCGTCGGGGCGGGGGCTGCCTCCTCGACGGGCGGGGCCTGGACGTCGGCGCCGGGGGGCGCCGTCACGGCCTCGCGGGTCTCCGGCGGCGGGGCCGGCGCGGCCGGTGCGGAGGGCGGGGGCTCGACGACGTCGCGGCGACGCCGGCGGACCGACACGGTCCCGAACGTGACGAGGCCGACGAGGAGCAGGACGCCGAGGACGATCCAGAGCGGGAGGAGGTCGTTCACCCCGGAAGTCTCTCAGACGCGGGCGGAGGCCACGCGGTGGTCGCACGCTGGTCGGGCGCGCGTCGCAGTGTGCGTCACGCCTGCGGGGGTCGCTCCCCCGTGTGCAGCGGCCGGACGCGCTCGCGCGCGCGGTGCAGGACGTCGGTCAGCTCCTCCGCGTCGACGTACGCGTTCGACGTCACCTCGGTCGCGGTGAAGAAGTCGTCGATGCTCGTGTCGACCGGCCGGGGCATGCGCACGGTCCCGACGTGGTGCGCGTCGAGGTTCCCGCGGCGGCGGCGCCGACGCAGCCCCGAGCGGAAGTCGCGCCAGAACGCGCGCATCCCCTGCTCGCCGGACCGGTCCCCCTGCGCACCCGTGGCCTGGGCCTCCGAGCGCGCGACGACGCTCGCGAACAGGAACACGACGGCGGCGACGCCGAGCGTGAGTCCCAGCCACACGAACATCCAGACCATGAGGTCCAGTATCCGGGTCGGCGCACGCGGTGCGACCCGCGCCACGCCGTGCCGTCCGATCGGCACCACATCTTCACAAGGCCCGGAATTCCAACGTTTCTCCAGCATCCACCCAGGTCGCGGTCGTGCCCCGTGCCGGCGTGAGTCCCCTCACACCGGGACCTCCTCGCGCGCCTCCTCCATCCGCTGGCTGATGACCGTCGTCACGCCGTCGCCGCGCATCGTCACGCCGTAGAGCGCGTCGGCGATCTCCATCGTGCGCTTCTGGTGCGTGATGACGATGAGCTGCGAGTCCTCCTGGAGCTCCCGGAAGATCTCGAGGAGACGACCGAGGTTGACGTCGTCCAGGGCGGCCTCGACCTCGTCCATGACGTAGAACGGCGACGGCCGCGCCTTGAAGATCGCGACGAGGAGCGCGACCGCGGTGAGGGAGCGCTCGCCGCCGGACAGCAGCGAGAGCCGCTTGACCTTCTTGCCCGCCGGCCGCGCCTCGACCTCGATCCCGGTCGTGAGCATGTCGTCCGGGTCCGTGAGCACGAGCCGCCCCTCGCCGCCGGGGAACATGCGCGCGAAGACCCGCTCGAACTGCTCGGCGGTGTCGCGGTAGGCGTCCGCGAACACCCGCTCGACCCGCTCGTCGATCTCCTTGACGATCTCCAGGAGGTCGGCGCGAGACTTCTTGAGGTCGGCGAGCTGGTCCGCGAGGAACTTGTGCCGCTCCTCGAGCGCCGCGAACTCCTCGAGCGCGAGCGGGTTGACCTTGCCGAGCCGACCGAGGTCGCGCTCCGCGGCGCGGAGCCGCTTCTCCTGGGCCGCGCGGTCGTAGGGCACCGTGCGCGGCTCGTCGTCGTCCGACGCGACCGGGACGTCGCGGTGCGGGCCGAGCTCCTCGACGAGGACGGCCGGGTCGAGGCCGAGCTCGTCGATGCTGCGCGCCTGGAGCTGCTCGATCCGCAGCTGCTGCTGGGCGCGCGCCACCTCGTCCCGGTGCGCGACGTCGGTCAGCTCGCGCAGCCGGGAGGCGAGGTCGTCGACCTCGCGGCGGGCCGCGGTCACGGCGGCGTCGCGCTCGGCGCGCGCCGCCTCGGCGGCCTCGCGCTCCGCGCCCGCACGGGCGAGGGACCGGTCGACCGCGCTCAGGGCGCGCGCCGCGCCGTCACGCACCGCCGAAGCGCGCTCGGCCTGCCGCACCCGCGCGGCCTCGCGCCGCGCGGCCCGTTCGCGCGCCTCCCGCTCCGCCGCGGCGGCCCGCGCGAGCGACTGCGCCCGGCCGGCCACCGCACGCGCACGCTCCTCGCTCGTGCGCAGGGCGAGACGCGCCTCGGTCTCCGTGGTCCGGGCCGCCGACGCGAGCGCGAGGAGGCGGTCGCGCTCCGTCGTCGCGTCGACGACGGCCTCCTCCGACTGCTCCGGGGCCGCCTCGGCGACGTCGAGCCGCTCCACGAGGCCCGCGAGCGCCTCGCGCGCGTCGTCGAGCCCCTGCGACGCGCGCTCGAGCGAGGCACGCACGCGCTCCGCCTCCGCGGCGGCCGAGCGCGCCGTCGCGCCCAGGTGGCCGAGCTGCTCCGCGACGGCGGCGAGCTGGGCGTCCGACTCGTTGAGCCGGTCGAGCGTGTCGTCGTAGCGGGCGCGCGCCTCCTGCGCCGCGTCGCGCGCCCCCACCAGGGCGAACCGCGCGCGCTCCCCGCGGGCCGCGGCGTCGTCGTGGGCGGTGCGCGCCTCGTCGAGCGCGGACTGCAGGTGCAGCACGCTCGGCGCCGACGCCGAACCGCCCCACGCGCGCGTCGTCGCCAGCAGGTCGCCCCCGCGCGTCACGACCGCGACGCCGGGGTGGCGCGCCACCAGGGCGCGCGCGTGCGCGAGGTCGTCGACGACGGCGACGTCCGTGAGCAGGGCGCGCACGGCGCGCCCGACGCCCCCGCCCGCCGTCACGAGGTCGACGGCCCAGCGCGCCCCGTCGGGCAGGTCGACCGCGTCGCGCTCGCTCCCGTCCGCCCCGTCGACGGCGACGACGAGGCCCGCCCGGCCGGCGTCCTCGGTCCGCAGGTAGCGCAGCGCGTCGACGGCCGCGTCGACCGACTCGACGGCGACGGCGTCCGCGGCGGGGCCGAGCGCCGCGGCCACGGCGTCCTCGTACCCGGCCTCGACGCCGAGCAGCGCGGCGAGCGATCCCACGACCCCGACGCCGTCGGCCGCGAGCAGCGCGCCGGCGCCGTCCTTGCGGTCCAGGCTGAGCTCCAGCGCCTCGATCCGCGCGCTCCACGTGGCGCGCTCCTGGTCCGCGGCGGTGGCCTCGTCCTCCAGCACCCGCACGGCGGACGTCGTCCGCTCGACCTCGTCGGCCGCGGCCTCGTGCTCGGCGTCGAGGCCCTCCTCGCCCTCCTCGGCGCCGACCACCTGGGTCTCGAGCACCGCGAAGTCGGTGCGTGCCCGGGTGCCGCGGTGCTCGGCCTCCGCCAGCGACTCGCGGAGCCGCCCGATCTCCGCCTCCGCGGCCTCGACCCGGGTGCGCTGCGCGGCGACCTGCCCCGCGAGGCGCGCGAGGCCCTCCCGACGGTCGGCCGCGCCGCGGAGCAGGGTCGCGACGGCGCGCTCCGCGTCCCCGGCAGCGCGCTCGACGTCCTCGCGGTCGGCGACGGCCGCCGCGAGCGCGTCCCGCGCCCGGGCGACCTCCGCCTCGAGCTCGGCCTCGGTCGCGCGCACGCGCTCCGCCTGGGCCTCGAGCTCGTCGGGGTCCTGACCGCGCGGGGCGGGCTCCGGACGGCCGAGCAGGCGGACCCGCTCCTCCGCGAGCGTCTGCGTGCCCCGCAGGCGCTCGCGCAGGGACGACAGCCGGAACCAGACGTCGGTCGCGGCGCCGAGCGCGGGCGCGGCCTCGGCGGCCTCGCGCTCGAGCCGGCCGAGCGCGTCGCGCGCCGCCGCGAGCGCCCGCTCGACCTCGGCCTGCTGCGTGCGCAGCGCCGCCTCGTCCGCGATCTCCTGCTCCAGGGTCGCGGTGAGCTGCGCGAGGTCGTCCGCGAGCAGCCGGGCCTTGGCGTCGCGCAGGTCCGCCTGGATCGTCGCGGCCCTGCGGGCGATCTCGGCCTGGCGGCCCAGCGGGCCGAGCTGGCGGCGGATCTCCGTCGTGAGGTCGGCGAGGCGCGTGAGGTTGGCCTGCATCGCGTCGAGCTTGCGGAGCGCCTTCTCCTTGCGCTTGCGGTGCTTGAGGACGCCCGCGGCCTCCTCGACGAAGCCGCGCCGGTCCTCGGGCGTCGCACGGAGGACGGCGTCGAGCTGTCCCTGGCCGACGATCACGTGCATCTCCCGACCGAGGCCGGAGTCCGAGAGGAGGTCCTGGATGTCGAGCAGGCGGCACGCTGAGCCGTTGATCGCGTACTCAGAGCCGCCGCTGCGGAACAGCGTGCGGGAGATCGTCACCTCGGTGTAGTCGATCGGCAGCGCGCCGTCGGTGTTGTCGATCGTCAGGGAGACCTCGGCGCGCCCGAGCGGCGGCCGCCCGGAGGTCCCGGCGAAGATGACGTCCTCCATCTTGCCGCCGCGCAGCGTCTTGGCGCCCTGCTCCCCCATGACCCAGGCGAGCGCGTCGACGACGTTGGACTTGCCCGAGCCGTTCGGCCCGACGACGCACGTGACCCCGGGCTCGAAGCTCAGCGTCGTCGCGGACGCGAACGACTTGAAGCCGCGCAGCGTCAGGGTCTTGAGGTGCACGGACCCGAGCCTAGTGGCGGCCCCCCACGATCCCGCGGATCTGCGCCGCGCGCGGCCGGAGGCCGTCGGGGGTGCCGGGACGCGAGACGCCCCGCCCCCGGCCGGTGCGGCAGGGACGGGGCGCGGGTCGCGTGCCGGTGCGTCAGCCGAGCTCGGGGAACCAGAGCGCGATCTCGCGCGCGGCGGACTCGGGCGAGTCGGAGCCGTGGACGAGGTTCTGCTGGACCTTGAGGCCCCAGTCGCGGCCGAGGTCGCCGCGGATGGTGCCCGGCAGGGCCTCGGTCGGGTTCGTCGCGCCCGCGAGGGAGCGGAAGCCGGGGATGACGCCCTGGCCCTCGGCGACGACCGCGAGCACTTTGCCCGACAGCATGAAGTCGACGAGCGGCTGGTAGAAGGGCTTGCCCTCGTGCTCGGCGTAGTGCGCCGCGAGCAGCTCGGGCGTCGCGTCGAGCAGGCGCACGCCGACCAGCGTGTAGCCCTTGGCCTCGACGCGGCGCAGGACCTCGCCGGACAGGCCGCGGCGGACGCCGTCGGGCTTGACGAGGATGAGGGTGCGCTCGATGGTCTCGGTCAGTGCGGGTGCGACGTCGGTCATGGTCGCCGAGCCTACCGGCCGCACCGGCGTGCCGGACGCCGTGACCACGGGCCCGGAGGGCCGCCCCGCCTCAGTCGGCGTTGGGCGCGGTCTCGGGGTGCTCGGCGTCGTACGCCGCGCGCTCGCGGTCGATGCGCCCGCCGAGGCGGATCGAGACGATCCACAGCACGACGAAGAGCCCGCCGACGACGAACATCATCGGCACGACGAGGCCGAACGCCAGGACCGGCACCTGGACGACCGACCCGGCGACGTAGCCGCCGGGCGTGCCGACCATGCGGGACAGGACGACGAGCACGACGGCGAGGACGCCGCCCACGAGCCAGATCGACGTCGCGCTCGGCAGCTCGAGCGGACCGCGCGAGTAGGGCACTTCCCGCAGGCCGTAGGCGACGAGCGTGGCGAACACCACGAGGAAGGCCTCGAGCAGCAGGGTGGTCGACGCGAACTGGGCCTTCGCGGACTTCTTCGGCTTGATGCGGTCGCCCGGCGAGGGGCGCACCGGGCCCGCCGCGCGGCCGTAGCGGGACGGCTGCGCGGCGGGCTGCGACGGCGAGGTGCTCACCCGGTCAGGATACCGGCGCGGCGTCGCGGTCCCGGTCCTCCGGGTGGTCGCCGCCCGCTCCGGGGGAGCCAGCGGTCACGACGGCCACGCCGTCCTCCGTGCCGTCCGCGCCGTGCGCCGGAGCGTCCTCGACGAGGTCGCCGTGGTCCGCGACGGCCTCGCCGCGCGCGACCATCCCCGCGACGTCGGAGAGCTTGACCTCGCGCAGGAACAGCGCGAGGACGAACCCGACGAGCACGAGCGGGACGAGGTACCAGAAGGCGGGGGCGAGCGCGTCGGTGAACGCGTCGACGACGCCGGTGTGGATCGGCTCGGGGAGCTGCTGCACCATCTCGGGCGTGAGCGACGACCCCTCGGCCCCGGCGGGGGCCGAGCCCGCGGGCAGGCCCGCGAAGACGCCCTCGAGGTTGTCGGCGAGGCGCGACGTGAAGATGGTGCTGAACAGCGCCGTCCCGACGGCCGCGCCGATCTCGCGGAAGAAGTTGTTCGCGCTCGTCGCCGTCCCGATCTCGTGCGGGTCGACCGAGTTCTGCACCGCGAGGACGATCGTCTGCATGACGAGGCCCATTCCGGCGCCCATCACGAAGATCATGGCGCCGAAGAGCCACATCGACATGTCGCCCGTGATGCGCGTGAGCCACATCATGCCGGCCGCGGTGATCGCGAGACCGAGGACCGGGTAGATCTTGTAGCGACCGGTCTTCGTGATCGCGATACCCGACCCGATGGCCGTGATCATGACGCCGACCATCATCGGCAGCATGAGGAACCCGGACTCGGTGACCCCCGCGCCGGTGGACATCTGGAGGAACGTCGGCAGGAAGGCGAGCGCCGAGAACATGCCCATGCCGAGCACGAGGCCGATGAGGGTCGCGATCGTGAACGTCCGGTTCTTGAACAGGTGCAGCGGGAGCAGCGGCTCCTCGGCGCGGTTCTCCACCACGACGAACATCGCGACGGACACGACCACGGCGGCCACGAGGCCCAGGAGCCACGGGTCCGACCAGTCGTAGCCGCGCGAGCTGGTGAGGGACTCCCAGCTCGTGACGAGCACGATGCCGGAGGTGGCGACGACGAGGAAGAAGATGCCGGCGACGTCGATCTTGCGGCCGGAGCGGTGCGACGGGAGCTTGAGCGCCACCCACGCGACGACGAACGCCGCGACGCCGATCGGGACGTTGATCCAGAACGCCCAGCGCCAGCCCGGACCCTCGGTGAACCAGCCGCCGAGGAGCGGCCCGATGACGGCCGCGATGCCGAACAGGGCGCCCATGGGCCCCATGTACTTGCCGCGGTCCTTCGCGGGGACGATGTCCGCGATGATCGCCTGCGACAGGATCATGAGACCGCCGCCGCCGAGGCCCTGCACGCCGCGCCAGGCGACGAGCTCCGGGAAGGTCTGCGCGAACCCGGCGCCGGCGGACGCGACCGTGAACAGGCCGATGGCGACGAGGAACGGCCAGCGCCGGCCCCACAGGTCGCCGAACTTGCCGTAGAGGGGCATGACGATCGCGATCGCCAGGATGTAGGCCGTGATGACCCACCCCTGGTGCTCGACGCCGTGGAGCTCGCCGACGATCGTCGGCATCGCGGTGCCGACGATCGACTGGTCGAGCGAGGACAGGAACATCGACGCCATGAGGGCGCCGAAGATCACCCACACGGTGCGCGGGGTGAGCACGACGAGCGGCTTGCCGCCGTCGACGGGCGGTGCTGCGGTGGTGGAGGCCATGAGGATCCGGTTCGGTCAGGACGGGCGGGAGCGCGCCGACGGGCGCGGCCCGTCGTCGGGTGGTGGGGAGGAGCGGGTGGCGGTGCGGACGCCGGGGCGTCCGTGCCCTCGTGCGGCGTCGAGGGCGTGCGGCTAGCGGGCCGCGGGATCGGGGGCGCGCGAGTCCTGGAGCAGCGCGCGGAGCTGTCCGACGACGGCGGGCAGGTGGTCCACCGGCTCGCCCTCGCGGTCGCGCTGCTGCCACTCGAGCGTGCTCGCGCGGAGCAGGCTCATGACCACGAGGGCCAGGAGCTCGGGGTCGGGGACGAAGGGCCGCACGGCGCGGCGTGCGAGGAACATGTCGACGAGCTCGGCGCGGTGCCCCTCGACCCAGGCGACGTGCCGGGTGACGAGGTGCGGCTCGCGCTGGACGAGCTCGAGCGTGCGCGCCATGCGCTCGGGCGTGACGATCTGCTGCGCCAGCACGTCGGCCACGACGACCTCGAGGTCGTCGAGCAGCGCCCCCGTGGGACCGCCCCCGACGAAGGTCGCCACGATCTCGGGCCGCACGGCGAGGTCCTCGAGGCCGAGCACGGCGTCGTCCTTCGACGGGAAGTAGTTGAAGAACGTGCGCGGCGAGACCCCGACCTCGGCGCAGATGTCCTCGACCGTCACCGCCTCGAGACCGCGCTCCAGCACGAGCGTCTGCGCAGCCTCGACGAGCGCCTCGCGCCGGGCGCGCTTCTTGCGCTCCCGCAGCCCGCCGGGAGACGGGGCCAGGCATGCCGCGGCCCGCTCGGCCAACGAGGGGCGAGCGGGCACGTCAGGGAGAGTCGTGGGCACGAGGACCATTCTTGCATCCCGTGCAATTTTGCATCAACTGCAATCTCGTGTGATCGCCGTCACACGAGCATCGGCTCAGACCTCGCCGAAACCACCCTCCACGGCCTCTGCCACCGCACGCACGGCCTCGGCGGCCTGGGGGCCCTCCCCCGTCACCGTGAGGTCCTGGCCGCCGGTCGCGCCGAGCTTCATGAGCTCGAGCACGCTCGCCCCGTTGACGCCGTCGATTGCGACGCTCGCGTCGTAGCCCGCGACGAGGCGGGCCAGCACGGCCGCCGGGCGCGCGTGCAGGCCGAGCGGGTTGCGCAGCGTGACGACGGCGCGCGCCGCGCCGTCCGTGGGGGGCGCCGCCTCGGCGCCCGGTCCCTCGCTCTCGGGGACGCCGGCCGCGACCGCGAACGTCCCGCCCGCGTGCTCGGCGGACGCGAGCACCTCGGCGACGTCCCCGCCGCCGTGAGCGGTCACCGCCGCCGCCACCGCGCCCTCGACGAACGGGGCGTCGGCGAGCCGGACCCTCCCGTCGAACCCGTCCTCCATGTCCAGGACCGACTCGACGGTCATGACCGCCGAGCCCAGGTCGGCGAGCACGACCACGCCGTCGGCGACGCCCAGCGCCTCCTCGAGCGCCGCGGACACGCGGTCGTAGCTGGTGCCGAGCCCGCCGTCGTCGGTCCCGCCGGCCGCGAGCAGCAGCACGCCGGGCGCCATCTGCGCGGACAGCTCGACCGCGCCCTCCGCGAGCCGCTGCGAGTGCGAGACGAGGACCAGCGCGACGCGCGCCCGCGCCCCGACCGTGCCGCTCACGCGGTCGCCGCGTCGCGCGCGGCCTCGAGCAGGATCGCGGTCGAGGTCGCGCCCGGGTCCTGGTGACCCGCGCTGCGCTCCCCGAGGTAGCTCGCCCGCCCCTTGGTGGCGACGAGGGGGATCGTCGCCTCGGCGCCCGCGCGCGCCGCCGTGGCGGCCGCAGCGAGGACGTCGGCGGTCGACGCACCACCGTCGGCGGCGCCCTCGGCCGCGTCCACGGCGGGCTGCCACGCGTCCACCATCGTCTTCTCGCCGAGCTGGGCCTTGCCGCGCGCGGTGATGCCCTCGAGCGCGCCCTCGAGGAGCGCGACGACGCCGTGCGCGTCGAGCTCCGCGAGCCCGGTCACCTTCGCGGCCCGGAGGTACGCCGTCCCATAGAGCGGACCCGAGGCGCCGCCGACGGACGACATGAGCGTCGTGGCCACCAGCTTGAGCACGTCGCCGATCTGGCCCGGCGGCTGGTCGCCGGCAGCCGCCCCGTCGAGCTTGGCGACCACCGCGCGGAACCCCCGGTCGAGGTTCTCCCCGTGGTCGCCGTCACCGATCTGGCGGTCCAGCTCGGTCAGCTCGTCCCGTGCCGCCGCGATGCGCTCCGCGCTCAGCCGCGTCCACCGGTCCGCCCAGGCCACGTCCAGCGTCATGCCCCACCTCTCCTCGCCGTCGAGCCGGCGGTCCGCCGGCTCTCGGAGACTGCACGAAAGGGCACCCGCTCACCAGCGCAGCGCAGCCGTGTGGACGGGAGCGTCCCACAGGGCGGTGAGCTCGTCGTCCAGGCGCAGCACGGTGACCGACGCACCCTGCATCTCCAGCGACGTGACGTAGTTGCCGACGAGCGAGCGCGTCACCCGTACGCCGCGCCCCTCGAGCAGCCTCCTCGCCTGACGATAGACGACGTACAGCTCGGACAGCGGCGTACCGCCCATTCCGTTAACGAACAGCAACACGTCCTCGCCGTCGGACAGGCCCAGGTCGTCGACGACGGGGTCGACGAGCCGTTGCGTGATCTCGTCCGCCGAGGCCATCGGGATGCGGTGCCGCCCCGGCTCGCCGTGGATGCCGATCCCGATCTCGACCTCGTCGTCGCCGAGGTCGAAGCTCGGCTTGCCGACGTGCGGGACGGTGCACGCGGTGAGCGCGACGCCCATCGAGCGCACGTTCGCGACGACGCGGCCCGCGATCTCCGTCACCGCCCCCAGGTCGTCGCCGCGCTCGGCCGCGGCGCCCGCGATCTTCTCGACCGCGACGGTGCCCGCGACGCCGCGGCGGCCCGCGGTGTAGAGCGAGTCCTCGACCGCGACGTCGTCGTTGACGAGGATGCTCGTGACCTGCGTGCCCTCCGCCTCGACGAGCTCGACCGCGGTCTCGAAGTTCAGCACGTCGCCCGTGTAGTTCTTCACGATCGCGAGGACGCCCGCGCCCGAGTCGGCGCCGAGGATCGCCGGGACGATCTGGTCCGGCGTCGGCGAGGTGAAGACCGCGCCGGGGACCGCGGCGTCGAGCATGCCCGACCCGACGAAGCCCGCGTGCAGCGGCTCGTGCCCCGAGCCGCCGCCCGAGACCAGCCCGACCTTCCCGGGGACCGCGCCCCCGGCGCGCGACACGTAGGGCGGCGCGACGTGCACCTCCACGAGGTCGGCGTGCGCCTGGCCGAAGCCCTCCAGGGACTCCGACACCGCGTCCTGGGGATCGTTGAGCAGCTTCTTCACCGGTCATCCCTCCATCGGTCCGTGCGCCCGGTGCTCCGGACGCTGACGACCCCCGCCCGGCGTGCCCGTCGCCGTCGTCGCCTCCATCAAACACCCGGGTGCGGCGGGCCGCGAGGCGTCCCCGACGCGACGAGGCGCGCCACCCGGTGGCGCGCCTCGTGCGCGGAGGATCAGTGCCGCGCAGGACGGGGCGTCAGCCGCGCCCGAGGAGGATGCGCGCGTCGGCGACCGTGACGACCGAGCCCGTGACGAGCACGCCCGAGCCCGTCCCGACGCCCACCGCGTCGTCCCGCTCGGCGAGGTCGACGGCCACCTGGAGCGCCTCGTCGAGCCGCTCGGTGCTGTGCACGCGGTCCTCGCCGAACACGTCCGCGGCGAGCTCGGCGAGCTCCGTCGGGTCGGCCGAGCGCTCCGAGCTGTTGCGCGTCACGACGACCTCGGACAGCACCGGCTCGAGCGCCGCGAGCAGCGGCTCCGCGTCCTTGTCCGCCATGATCGCGACCACCCCCACGAGGTGGCGCAGGTCGAACGCCTCCCCCAGCGCGACCGCGAGCGCCTCCGCCCCCGCGGCGTTGTGGGCGGCGTCGACGAGGACGGTCGGGCTCGACCGCACGACCTCGAGCCGGCCCGGCGACGTGACGTCCGCGAACGCGGTCTCGACCACCTGGCCGTCGAGCGCGCGCCCGCCGAGGAACGCCTCCACCGCGGCGAGCGCGAGGAGCGCGTTGTGCGCCTGGTGCTCGCCGTGCAGCGGGAGGAACACCTCGGCGTAGAGCGCCGCGGGGGTGCGCAGGTCGAGGAGCTGGCCCCCGACCGCGACCTGCCGAGCCGCGACGTCCAGGTCGACGCCCTCACGCAGCAGGCGCGCGCCGACGCGCTCGACGCGGGCCCGCAGCACCTCCTCGACCTCCGGGCGCTGCGCCGCGGAGACGACGGTCGCGCCGTCCTTGACGATGCCCGACTTGACCGTCGCGATCTCCTCGAGCGTGCTGCCGAGCCAGCGCTCGTGGTCCAGCGCGACGGGCGTCACGACGGCGACCTCGGCGTCGACCACGTTGGTCGAGTCCCACTCGCCGCCCATGCCGACCTCGACGATCGCGACGTCCACGGGCGTGTCGGCGAACGCGGCGAACGCGACGCCCGTGAGCACCTCGAAGAAGCTGAGCTGCGACTGCCCGGCCTCCGCGAGCTCGGCGTCGACGACCTGGACGTACGGGTACACGTCGTCCCAGACCTCGACGAACCGCCGCGGCGAGAGCGGCTCGCCGTCGACGACGATGCGCTCCGTGACGCTCGTCAGGTGCGGGCTCGTGAACATCCCGGTGCGCAGCCCGTGCTCGCGCACCAGCCGCTCGGCGACGCGCGCGGTGCTCGTCTTGCCGTTGGTGCCCGTGAGGTGGATCGTCCGGAACGCGTGCTGCGGGTCGCCCAGCAGCTCGAACAGGCGCCGCACCCGGTCGATCGTCGGGTCGAAGTCGTGCTCGGGCGCACGGGCCACGATGTGCTGGTAGACGCGCTCGAGGTCCGCCTGCGCGGCGGCGTCCTCCGCCGCCGCACGGGCGTCCTTCGCGCTCTGCCGGCGTGCGGCGCCGGGGTCCTTGCGGGCGGCGCTCACAGGATCACCGCCGCATCCGGGACGGTGCCGTCGGCCTTCTCGACCCGCACGGAGCGCACGTCGGTCGGCGACGTCTCGACGACGACCTCGACCGCGAGCGTCTCGCGCGCGACGAGGTCGCGGTGCTCGTCGACCGCGACGAGCCACTGGCCCGGCACGTCGAGCGACAGGCGGATGCGGTCCGCCACGTCGAGGCCGGCGGCCTTGCGGGCGTCCTGCACGTCGCGGATCACGTCGCGCGCGTAGCCCTCGGCGAGCAGCGCGTCGTCGAGCACGAGGTCGAGGACCACGAACCCGCCGCCCGCGAGCACCGCGGCGGCGACGCTCGGCGCCCCCGCGTCGGGCTCCGGGCCGCCGGCCCGGGTGGCGGCGACGACCGTCGTCAGCTCGTACTCCGCGGCCAGGAGCGCGACGTCGCCGTCGTCCGTCGTCACGACGACGTCCCCGGCGTCGTCCACGCGCCACGCCCCGGCCTTCGAGGCCTTGATGACGGCCTGGACGCCGCGCCCCAGGCGCGGGCCTGCGGCGCGGGCGTTCACGGCGAGGCGCTGGGTGATGCCGAACCGCTCGGCGGCGTCGGAGTCGGTCGACTCGAGGTCGACCGCCTTGACGTTCAGCTCGCGCGCGAGCAGGTCGGTGTACGGGGCGAGGGCCTCGGGGTCGTCCACGACGACCGTGAGGCGCGCGAGCGGCTGGCGCACGCGGAGCTGGTTCGCCTTGCGCAGGCCGAGCGCGGCTGACGCGACGGCGCGGACCTCGTCCATCGCGGCGACGAGCGCGGGGTCGGCGACGAGGGACGCGTCCGGGACGTGACGCACGGCCACGGCCGATGAGCCGTCCTCGCCGACGAACCGCTCGCCGACCTCCTGGGTGGACGCAGGCCAGTCGGTGAGGTGCACCGAGCGCCCGCCCGTCAGGCCACGCCACACCTCCTCCGCGAGCAGCGGGGCGAGCGGCGCCATGACGCGCGTGAGCGTCTCGAGCGCGGTGTACAGCGTGTCGAACGCGTCCGCGTCCTCGGCCCAGAACCGGTCGCGCTGCGTGCGCACGTACCAGTTCGTCAGGACGTCGAGGTGCTCGCGGACCGTCTCGCACGCGCCGGCGATGTCGTACGCGTCGAGCTGGCCGGTGACGCGCACGACGAGGTCGTGCGTGCGCGCGAGCAGGTACCGGTCGAGCGCGGGCAGCCCGGCGACGCGCTCGGGCGCGACGCGCTGCGCGACGTAGCCCGCGGCGTCGCCGGGCTCGCCTGCCCGCGCCTGCGCCTTCGAGGTGTTCGCGTACAGGGTGAAGAAGTAGTACGTGCTCCACAGCGGCAGCAGCACCTGGCGCACCGCGTCGCGGATCCCGTCCTCGGTGACGATGAGGTTGCCGCCGCGCAGGATGGGCGAGCTCATGAGGAACCAGCGCATCGCGTCGGAGCCGTCACGGTCGAAGACCTCGTTGACGTCCGGGTAGTTGCGCAGCGACTTGCTCATCTTGCGGCCGTCGGAGCCCAGCACGATGCCGTGCGAGACGGCCGAGCGGAACGCGGGGCGGTCGAACAGCGCGGTGGCGAGCACGTGCAGCGTGTAGAACCAGCCGCGCGTCTGGCCGATGTACTCGACGATGAAGTCGCCCGGGTTGTGGTGCTCGAACCAGTCCGTGTTCTCGAACGGGTAGTGCACCTGCGCGTAGGGCATGGACCCCGAGTCGAACCAGACGTCCATGACGTCCTCGACGCGGCGCATGGTCGAGCGGCCCGTCGGGTCGTCGGGGTTCGGCCGCGTGAGGCGGTCGACGAACGGGCGGTGCAGGTCCGGCTCGCCCTTCTCGTTGCGCGGGAGCGTGCCGAAGTCGCGCTCGAGCTCGGCGAACGAGCCGTAGACGTCGATGCGCGGGTACTGCGGGTCGTCCGAGCGCCACACGGGCACGGGGCTGCCCCAGAACCGGTTGCGCGTGATCGACCAGTCGCGCGCGTTCTCGAGCCACTTGCCGAACTGGCCGTGCTGGATGTGCTCCGGCGTCCAGGAGATCTGCTCGTTGAGCTCGACCATCCGGTCCTTGAACGTCGACACCGCGACGAACCACGACGACACGCCCATGTAGATGAGCGGCTGCCGGCAGCGCCAGCAGTGCGGGTAGGAGTGCGCGTACGACTCGCGGCGCAGCAGCACCGTCCCGGGGCTCGTCGCGCCGAGCGCGAGGTCCGGGGTCTGCTCGCCCGCGGCGACCGCGGCGTCGTGGCGCGTGCGGCCCTTGAGGTGGTCGATGATGAGCGCGTTCGCGTCGAAGACCTGGAGGCTCTCGTAGTCGACGACGGGGAAGACGAACTTGCCGTCGGACGCGACCGGCAGCACGGGCTCGACGCCCTCGCGGTCGGAGACGACCTTGTCCTCCTCGCCGAACGCGCCGGCGTTGTGCACGAGCCCGGTGCCGTCCGTGGTCGTGACGAAGTCCGCCTCGACCACGCGGTGCGCGCCGGGGTGACCGGCGAAGTAGGAGAACGGCGGCGTGTAGGACCGCCCGACGAGGTCGGCGCCCGTGAGCCGCTCGACGACCTGCGTCGTCACGTCCTCGACGCCCTCGTCGGCGAGCTCGCGCGCGTACGCCCCGAGGCGCTCGGCGGCGATCACGTAGCGCTCCTTGACGCCCGTGAACGACGACTCCACGACGACGTACTCGACGTCGGGGCCGACCATGACGAACAGGTTGGACGGCAGCGTCCAGGGGGTGGTCGTCCAGATGAGCGCGAGCTCGCCCGTCTCGAGCCGGAAGCCGACGGTGACCGCCGGGTCCTGCCGGACCTGGTAGACGTCCTCGTCCATGCGCAGCTCGTGGTTGGACAGCGGCGTCTGGTCGTTCCAGCAGTAGGGCAGCACGCGGAAGCCCTCGTACACGAGGCCCTTGTCGTAGAGCTGCTTGAACGCCCACAGGACCGACTCCATGAACGTCGGGTCGAGCGTCTTGTAGTCGTGCTCGAAGTCGACCCAGCGAGCCTGGCGGGTCACGTAGTCCTGCCACTCGCTCGTGTACTTGAGCACCGACGCGCGGCACGCGTCGTTGAACCGCTCGATCCCCAGCTCGAGGATCTCCTCCTTGGTCTTGATCCCGAGCTGGTCCATCGCCTCCAGCTCGGCAGGCAGCCCGTGCGTGTCCCAGCCGAAGCGGCGCTCGACGTGCTTGCCGCGCATCGTCTGGTAGCGCGGGACGACGTCCTTCGCGTAGCCCGTGAGCAGGTGCCCGTAGTGGGGCAGGCCGTTGGCGAAGGGCGGGCCGTCGTAGAAGACGAACTCGTTGCTGCCGTTCTCGCCGGCGGGGTTGCGCTCGACCGACGCGCGGAACGTGTCGTCCGCGTCCCAGTAGGCGAGCACCTCGCGCTCGATCGCGGGCAGGTCCGGGGAGGCCGGGACGCCGAACGCCGCGCCGGGGTGCGCGTCGGCGGTCGTGGAGTCGGTGGTGGGATCGGACGAGAGGTCGCGGTGCAGCGGGTAGGCCATGGTCTCGAGGACTCCGGTGGGTAGCGGCCGGCGGAGGTCCGCCGTGGTGGTACGGGTCGGTCGTGCTCTCCTGCGAGGACGACTCCCCCACCCAGGGTGGGCTCGCCGCGGTACCACCTCGCTTGCCGGCGTCGTCCTCCGGTGCCCGACGCCGTCGGGCCCGGCGGGCGGTCGCCGACCGCTCGTCGCAGGCTGTGACGGGCCCACCCGTCCGGTTCTAGTGAGGACCTGGCCGCGGGGCCGTCAGGCCTGCCCGACGGCGCGGGTCCCGTTCTTCCGGAGGCTCGCCGGTGATGGCCGGGTCGACGCCTGTGCGTCCATGGTAGCCGCCGCGCGGCGGCGCGCGGTGTAGGCGTCGATGTCCCGCGCGACGAGCCACTCGAGCGTGAGCGGCGGGCGGGCGTCGTGCCCGACGGCGAGAGGCGCCACGGACGGGCGGGCGGCCTCGGGCGACGGCGCGGCGAGCGGCGTCGTCGGGCGGTAGCGGGGGAAGTGCGGGGGAACGTACATGGTGGTCTCGCGTCCTGTGCTCGGCGGGCGTCCGGAGGTGCAGACCCGGGCGTCGCGCGGGACTCATCGATGAGCCCGTGGCACGAGACCGGCGACCGTCACGCCCCCTCACGGAGAGGGAGGGGCGGGAGGCTGCTCGCGGACACCAGGTCGAGGCTGCGCAGGGCGCCGCGAGCCCTCAACAACAGGTGGCGGAGGGGACCTGCGGGCGCGCGACGACGAGCGTGCTGCTCGTGGGGCGCGGGGAGGTCACGCGGACATGGTGCCAGGGCGGACCCGGGGCGGACAACCCGGGGTCCACGGGCCGGACGCCGGTCCTGTCAGTCCACGCGCACGGTGACCTCGTGCCACCCGGACGCGCCGTCGGGGGCGGGCGGGGCGACGTCGGCGGTCTGCGTGCGGCCGTCGGCGTCGGTCGCGCGCACCGTCAGGCGGTGCTCCCCCGGCGTCGCGTCCCACGCGTACGACCACTGCCGCCACGTGTCGGGGCCCACCGTCTCAGCGAGCGTCGCCGGGCGCCACGAGCCGTCGTCGACCCGGACCTCCACGCCCGCGACCCCCGTGTGCTGCGCCCACGCGACGCCCGCGACGGTCACCGCGCCCGCGGTGACGGGCGCTCCCGCGCGCGGCGTGTCGACGCGCGACGCGAGCTTGATCGGGCCGCGCTCGGACCAGCCGCGCGTGGACCAGTACGCGACGTCGTCGGCGAAGGTCGTGACCCTGAGCTCGGTGACCCACTTGGTCGCGGACACGTAGCCGTAGAGCCCCGGGACGACGAGCCGCGCGGGGAACCCGTGCTCCGCGGGGAGCGGCTCACCGTTCATCCCGACCGCGAGCAGGCACGCCCGGTCGGGGTCGACGAGCACGTCGAGCGGCGTGCTCGCCGTCCAGCCGTCGGCGCTCGTGGACAGGACCATGTCGGCGCCGTCCCGGACCCCGGCGCGCGCGAGCAGCTCGCGCACGGGGTACCCGAGCCACCGCGCGTTGCCCACGAGGTCGCCCCCGACCTCGTTCGACACGCACGTCAGCGTCACGTGGTGCTCGGTGAGCGGGAGCGCGAGGAGCTCGTCGAGCGTGAGCTCGAACGGCTCGTCGACGAGACCGGTCACGCGCAGCGTCCACGAGGCGGGGTCGACCTGGGGCACGCGCAGCGCGGTGTCGATCCGGTAGAAGTCGCCGTTCGGGGTCACGTACGGCGCGAGGCCCGGCACCCCCAGGTCCGCCCCGGCGGGGACGGCCGGCGCGGGCGTCGCCGGTGCCGGCAGCCGCAGCGCCTCGCGCGCGGCCGTGACGGCGCGCGACCCGGCGGAGACCGCTCGCGACGTCGCGAGCGCGACGACGCCCGCCGCGGCGGCGAGGCCGGTGACGAGGAGGAAGCGGCGCCGGTCCATCGGGCCACGCGCGCCGGTACCCGCCCGGCCGTCGTCGGCGACGCTCTCGACGGGGAGGCCCGCGTCGGTCGGGCCGCGCAGCGGCGCGAGGGACGCCCGGAGCAGCAGGATCGCGACCCCCACGCCGACGAGCGAGGGCAGCGCCCACGCGACGCTCGCACCCGGCCGGGCCGCGGCCACGACGGCGGCCACCGCTCCCACGACGCCCAGCAGCACGGAGCCCCACGGTGGACGGCGCAGCTCGAGCCGGCCCGCGAGCGCCGCGCCCGCGGCGAGGACGACCGCCATGCCGCCGAGCAGGACCGTCTTGTCGGCCGTGCCGAACGTCGCGACGGCCCAGTCCTTGACCGGCCCGGGGACGGCGTCGACCACCCCGGCCCCGGCGGCGAACAGCGGGCTCGACCCCGGCCCGACGAGCGCCGCGACGAGCTCGGCGACGGCGAACCCGACGGCTGCGCACACGACCCCCGCGAGCGCCGCCCACGCCCCGGCGTGCTCACGCTGTCGCACGCTGCCGCTCATCTGCCGCCCTCTCGTCGCTCCCAGTCAACGCCCGTCGCAGCCTTCGCGCCACGGTCCCGGCCGCCGGACCGTGCTCGTTCGGCGCTCAGGCCGGGTCGACGCCCTTCGGGACGAGCGGGGCACGCCACAGGGAGTACGTCGACGCCTGGGCGACGGGACGCAGCACGAGCGAGTCGATGTTGACGTGGTGCGGGCGCGTCACGGCGAAGGTCACGACGTCGGCGACGTCGTCGGCGGTGAGCGGGTCCACGACCCCGGCGTACACGGCGTCGGCCCCGGCCTGGTCCCCGTGGTAGCGGTTGAGGGAGAACTCCGGCGTGTGCACGAGGCCGGGCGCGATCTCGATGACACGGATCGGCTCGCCCACGAGTTCCAGCCGGAGCGTCCTCGCGACCCCGAGCAGCGCGTGCTTGGACGCGACGTAGCCGGACCCGCCGACGTACGTGTCGTGCCCCGCGGTGGAGGTCATGAGCACGACGTCGCCCCGGCGCGACGCGCGCAGGAGGGGCAGGAACGCCTTCGTCACGCGCACGGTGCCGAGCACGTTCGTCTCGTACATCGCGCGCCACTCGTCGATCTTCGCCTCGTCGACGTGGTCGACGCCGAGCCCGAACCCGGCGACGTTGAGCAGCGCGTGCACCGGCCCCCGCGCGCCCGCCTCCGCGACGAGGCGCGCGACGTCCTCGTCCGACGTGACGTCCCCGACCACCGGGTGGGCGCCCGTGCGCTCCGCGACCTCGGCGAGCCGGTCCGCGCGCCGCGCGAACGCGACGACGTCCCAGCCGCGGGCGCGCAGGAACCGGACGCACGCCTCCCCGATGCCCGACGACGCGCCGGTCACGACGGCACGCAGCGGCGCGGGGGTCTGGGCAGGCTGGTTCGATGGCTCCGTCACGACGGACACTCTGCCACGCCGCCGCACCGGAAGGACTAGGCTGGCGGAGGATCACGGGCCCCGCACTGGCCCGTCGGGGCGGCACCGGATCTGTGCCGCGGGTCCGCGCGACGCGAGATGACGCGTCGGTCCCGGTCGGCGCTCGCCGGTCGGCATCGAGAACGCACCGCCGCAGCGGCGTGCCCGTCGAGGGTTCGCCGCGACGCGCCCGACCCCGGAGATCCCGCCCGTGCCCTTCTCCCGCAGCCTGCCTCGCACTCTGACCCGCCGGTCCGCACGCCGCGTCGCCCTCGTGCTCCCGACCGCCACGCTCGCCCTCGCGCTCGCCGCCTGCTCGTCGGGCACCGCACCCGGTGACGAGCCGGCCGCGGGCGGTGACACCCCGCCGTCGGGCGACGTGGCCGCGACCGCCTACCCCCTCACGCTCGACGACTGCGGGTTCGAGGTGACGTTCGACGCGGCGCCGGAGCGCGTGGTGACGATCAAGTCGAGCACCACGGAGATGCTGCTCGCGCTGGGTCTCGGCGACCGGATCGTCGCGAGCGCGTTCGCGGACGGCCCGGTCCCTGAGTCGCTGGCCGACGCCGCGGCGGCCGTCCCGGCAGTGGCAGAGCCGATGTCGGACCAGGTCCCCGGCGCGGAGGCGGTGCTGGGGACCGAGCCCGACCTCGTCTACGCGGGCTGGGAGTCCAACCTCACGGCCGAGGGCGCGGGCGACCGCGAGACGCTCGCGCGGCTCGGCGTCGCGACGTACGTGTCCCCGGCCGCGTGCAAGGCGCCGGAGTACATGCCGGACCCGCTGACGTTCGACGACGTGTTCGCCGAGATCACCGAGGTCGGCACGATCTTCGACGCGCAGGACGCGGCCGCCGATCTGGTCGCCGAGCAGCGCGCGACGCTCGACGGCGTCGTCCGGGACGAGCGCGGGCTCACGGCCCTGTGGTACTCGTCCGGGGACGACATCCCGTACGTCGGCGCGGGCATCGGCGCGCCGCAGATGATCATGGACGCCGTCGGGCTGGAGAACGTCGCGGGCGACGTGCACGACACCTGGACCGCGTTCGCGTGGGAGGAGGCGATCGCCGCCGACCCCGACGTCCTCGTCCTCGTCGACGCCGCGTGGAACACCGCGGACGCGAAGATCGAGCGGCTCGAGTCCAGCCCGGCGACGGCCGAGATGACCGCCGTGCGCGAGGGCCGGTACCTGACGATCCCGTTCCCGGCGACCGAGGCCGGCGTGCGCAACGTCGATGCCGTCGTGGACCTCGCGGCGCAGCTGGAGGCGCTCGACCTGTGACGACGCTGCGCACCCGGCCCGCACCTGCGCCGCCCGCCCGACGGGACGGCGCGGGGATCGGCGCGCGCCGCGGCGCGGGCTGGTGGGTGCCGGTCGGCGTCGGCGCCCTCGTCGTGACGGTGCTGGTCACCGTGACGATCGGTCCGGCGGACCTCGCGGTCGGCGACGTGTGGCGCTCGGTCGCGACGCACCTCGGGCTCGGCGGGCTGCTCGGCCTCGAGCCGCTCGGCGCGCTGCAGGACGGCATGGTGTGGCAGCTCCGCCTCCCCCGCGTGCTCACCGCCGCGGCCGTCGGTGCCGGGCTGGCGGTGTGCGGCGTCGTCATGCAGTCGCTCACGCGCAACCCGCTCGCGGACCCGTACCTCCTCGGGCTGTCGTCGGGCGCGTCGCTCGGCGCGGTGCTCGTGCTGGTCGCCGGGTGGACCGTGCTCCTGCCGGTCGCGGCGTTCGGGGGCGCGGTGCTCGCGCTCGTCGCGGCGCTCGGCCTCGCGGGCGCGCTCGGCGCGCTCACGCCGACGCGGACCGTGCTCGCGGGCCTCGCCGTGAGCCAGCTCGCGGCGGCCGCGACGAGCTTCGTCATCTTCTGGTCCGCGACCGGCGACTCCTACCGCGAGATCCTCTCGTGGCTCATGGGATCGGTCGCCGGGGCGACGTGGACGTCCGTCGCGGTCGCGGGCGGCGCGACCCTCGTGCTCGGGTCCCTGCTCGCCTCGACCGGCTCCCTGCTGGACGCCTTCACGTTCGGCGACACCGCGGCGTCCACGCTCGGGGTCGACGTCGCGCGCGTGCGCTGGACGCTGCTCGTGGGCGTCGCGCTGCTCACCGGGGCGCTCGTCTCGCAGTCGGGGTCCATCGGGTTCGTCGGGCTGATCCTGCCGCACGCGGTCCGGCTCCTCACGGGTGCGCGGCACCGCCTCCTGCTGCCGCTGTCCGCGCTGTTCGGCGCCACGTTCCTCGTCTGGGCGGACACGCTCGCGCGCACCGTGTTCGCGCCCCGCGAGCTGCCCGTGGGGATCGTCACCGCCGCGATCGGTGCCCCGGTGTTCGCGCTGCTGCTGTGGCGCGGGAGGAAGGCCGCATGAGCGAGACCACACGCACGACGGCGCCCGCGGTGCCCGGGGCGGGCGCGGACGACGTACGGGACCGTCTCGGCGACTCTGCCCGGCGCAGCCCGGGTCCGCGGAGCCCCGGCGGGCTGGACGCCGCGCGCGTGTCGTGGTCCGTCGACGGCCGCCTGATCCTCGACGGCGTCGACTGCACCGCCCCGACCGGCGCGGTGAGCGGGCTGCTCGGGCCCAACGGCTCCGGCAAGTCGACGCTCCTGCGCGTGCTCGCGGGGGTCCGCGCCCCGTCCGCCGGGCCCGACGACGCCGCGCACGTGCGCTTCGACGGCGCGGACCTGCTCGCGATGCCGCGGCGGCGGCGCGCGCGCGTCCTCGCGCTCGTCGAGCAGGACGCGGCGACCGACCTGCCGCTCTCCGTGCTCGACGCCGTCCTCCTGGGCCGCATCCCCCACCGCCCGCTCCTCGCGGGCGACTCCGCGCACGACCGGGAGGTCGCGACCGCGGCGCTCTCCCGCGCGGGCATGGCCGCGTTCGCCGAGCGGGAGGTGGCGACGCTCTCCGGCGGCGAGCGCCAGCGCGTGCACCTGGCGCGCGCGCTCGCGCAGGAGCCGGCGCTGCTCCTGCTCGACGAGCCGACCAACCACCTCGACATCGCCGCGCAGCTCGACACGATGCGCGTCCTGCGCGACCTCGCCGACGACGGCGTGACCGTCCTCGCCGCGCTCCACGACCTCAACCTCGCGGCGCAGACGTGCGACCACGTCGTCGTGCTGGCGGACGGGCGGGTCGTCGCTGCGGGCGACGTGCGCGAGGTCCTGGTCCCCGAGGTGCTCGACCCGGTCTACGGCGTGCGGTGCGAGGTGCTCACCCACCCCCGGACGGGCCGACCCGTCCTCACGTTCGCGCCGCAGGAGTGAGCGACCCGCTCGCGTACCCTCGGCGGGTGCGTCTCTCGCTGGTTCCCCGTCGTGCGCCGATGCTCGCCGCGGCCGGGCTCGCCGTGGCCTGCGCCGTGTCTCTCTCCGGCTGCGCGCTGCTCGACGGCCGGTCCCCGTTCGACACCTCGAACGTCTCGTACGCGGACGTCGAACGGGCCCTGCCCGGGGTCCAGGACGCGCTGGACGAGGCGGACCTCCCCGTCGAGGTGAGCCTGTACACCGGTTCGAGCAACTGCGAGGGCGCGTGCGACCTGGGTATCGGGGTGAGCCTGCTGCCGGCCGAGGACGCGCCACGCCCCGACCTGCACCCGGACGCGCTGGCCGCGGTGCTCGTGGTCGTGCTGCCCGAGGTGTCGGGCATGCCCGTGTACGTCAGGAACGGGGTCTCCGAGGACGGCGCGGGCCTCGACCTCGAGCCCGCGGCCCGTGCCCTCGGACTGGACGAGTCTCCCTTCTCGATGTCGATCGGCGAGGTGCACGTCCCGAAGGACGAGCTCGACACGGCGCTGGAGCTGGCGGTCGCCCGCCTCGACCGCTGACCGCGGCCTTCCGGGTCGTGTCTTCACCTGACCGGCCGGGCCGAGGCGCGGTGCTCGCTCAGTAGCCGCGGAGGCGCGCCAGACGGACGCGCACGGTGACGGAGTAGTCCTCGTGGAAGCCGTCGGGAGTCATGCCGAGGCCGCGGATCCCCTCGCCGTACTTCGCGTCGTACGCGACGCGCTCGTCGGGTGAGAGGCCGGCGTCGTCGATCGCGGCGGTGCCGGTGAGGACGACGACGTCGTCCCCCGACCGGGTGCTGTTGAGGTGCACCGCGACGCGGTGGTTCCCGCGGACGTTGCGCAGCTTCGCGGTGCGGGGCTGGGACTTGACCACGACCTCGTCCGCACCGTCCCACACGAACCACACGGGGGTCGGCTGGGGGGCGTCGTGCGGGTCGACGGTCACGAACCACAGGACCGGCTCGGCGGCGAGACGGGTCGCGGCGCGCGAGCCCAGGTCGGACGTGGTGTCGATCGCGGGCACGGTCACGCCTCCTTCGTGGTGGTCGCGGCCAGGCGCGGCAGCTCGATCGCGGGGCAGCGGTCCATGACCATGTCGAGCCCGGCGTCGCGCACGCGCTGCGCGGCGTCCTCGTCGATCACGTCGAGCTGGAACCAGACCGCCTTCGCGCCGATCGCGACGGCCTGGTCGGCGACGTCGCCCGCGAGCTCGGAGCGCACGAACACGTCGACGACGTCGACCGGGAACGGGACGTCCGCGAGCGTGGCGTAGCCCTGCTCGCCATGCACGGTCTCCGCGGACGGGTGGACGGGGACGATGCGCTTGCCGTGCTGCTGGAGCACGCGCGCCACGCCGTACGCGGCGCGCGACGTGTTGTTCGACAGGCCGACGACGGCCCAGGTCTCGGTGCCCTCGAGCACCCGACGAATGGTCTCCTGCTCGTCGGCCGGCGCGGCCGCTGCGACGTCGCTCATGTCGTGCGCAACCGGCCCCCCGCCGTGGCTATTCCGCGACGGGGGCCCGGCGCCCGGGCAGCTCAGACGAGCGCGACCGCCAGCAGCGCGGTCGCCACCGCGCCGGCGACGGTCCGCACGTGGTTCCACGCGAGCCAGCGCGGGAGGAACGCGGCCCACGCGGCGGCGAGGTCCGCGGGCCGCTCCGCCGCGGCGTCGAGACGCTCGTTGAGCGGGACGTTGCCCACGGCCGTGACGCCGAGGATCCCGACGGCGGAGACCACCGCGCCCGCGAGCGCCCGCACCGCGCCGGGCGACCCGCCGACCAGGCCGACGACGGCCGCCGCGGCGGGCACGAGCACGCTGGCCGCGAGCAGGAGCATCAGCGGCGGGCGCAGCGCGTCCTTGTTGATCGCGACCATGGCCGCGGCCCCGTCGGCGGCGGGGAGGCGGCGCAGCCCGCCCATCACGAACGTGGAGAACGCGAAGAGCACCCCGCCCGCGAGCCCCGTCGCGACCGCACCCGCGACGACGAGCACCGCGAAGGCGCTCACGAGGGCTGCCCGGACGTCGACGTGACCGTCGCCGGCCAGGTCGCGGCCTCGCGCACCGCGAACTCGCGGAAGTCGCGCGGCTCGCGGCCCAACGCCTGCCGGACGCCGTCGGCGACCGGGGTCCCGCGGCCGTCGAGCACCTCGGTGAAGAGGTAGCGCATGAGGCCCACGACGTCGTCGGGCAGCCCGATCGTCCGCAGCCCCGCGACGAACTCGTCCATGGTGATCGGCGCGAACCGCACGTCGTGCCCGCTCGCCCTCGCGATCTCCGCCACCGCCTCGGCGAACGTGATCGCACGCGGCCCGGTGAGCTCGTAGACCCGGCCGGCGTGCGCGTCGTCGACGAGAGCAGCGACCGCGACGTCGGCGACGTCCTCGAGGTCGACGAACGGCTCGGCGACCCGGTCCACCGGGAGCGCGAGGACGCCGTCGAGCACGGGATCGAGCAGGAAGCTCTCGCTGAAGTTCTGGTCGAAGAACGCGCACCGGACCACGGTGCGGCCGGGGAACGCGTCGGCGACGAGCACCTCCGCGCGCTGCGCCTCGACCTCGCCGCGGCCGGAGAGCAGGACGAGGCGGCGCACCCCCGCCTCCCGGGCGAGCGCCGCGAACCGGGCGACGGTCTCCGGGGAGCCCGGGGTCGCGAGGTCGGGCACGTAGACCGCGTACACCGCCTCGACCCCGGCGACCGCGGGGCGCCACGTGGTCTCGTCCTCCCAGTCGAAGCGGACGGCCCCGGAGCGGGACGCGCGCCGCACGGGGAGCCCGAGGGTGTCGAGGCGGTCGGCGACCCGGCGGCCGGTCTTGCCCGTCGCGCCGAGGACCAGGACCGGGCCGGGGGCCGGGGCACCGGGCGGGGTGTCGGTCGAGGCGGGAGCCGGGTTCGGTGTCGTAGCGCTCATGGCGTCTCTCCTGTCGAGCGTCGGTGCGGGGACGAATGCCAGTCAACCGGGCACCGGCGAGACGCGACATGGCCCTGACGCTCGTCTCCATACGCGACCGTCTCACGTCCCCGCGGCGCCTCGACCCCTGGCCGCGGCTCCGGGACGGTGCGTACCCTGACCGGATGGACGTCGTCGCCGGGCTCCTCGACGGGCCGCGCGCCCGCGGCGCCTTCCTCCTGCGCAGCCACCTCCGCGCCCCGTGGGGCATGCGCATCGAGGACGAGGCGCCGCTGACGATCGTGCCCGTGCTGCGCGGCTCGGGCTGGGTCGGGCCGGTCGTGGGCGACCACGGCGCGGACCCGGGCGAGCACGTCGGGGCGGGGGACGTCGTCCTGCTGCGCGGCCCCGACCACTACGTCGTGGCGGACGCGCCGACGACCGCGCCCCAGGTGGTCATCGGGCCCGAGTCCGACATGTGCCGTGCGGTCGACGGCGGGCCCTCCCCCATGACGGTGCTCGGCGTGCGGTCGTGGGGCAACGACCCCGGTGGCGAGACCGTCATCATCACGGGCACCTACCCGCTCGACGGCGAGGTGGGCCGTCGCGTCCTGCGCGTCCTGCCGCAGCGCGTGGTGCTGCGCAGCGGCGACGTCGACGGGACGCTCGTGGAGATGCTCGCGCGCGAGGTCGTCCAGGACCTGCCCGGGCAGGAGGCGGTGCTCGACCGCCTGCTCGACCTCCTCCTCATCTCGTGCCTGCGCACGTGGCTCTCGCGCGACGACGCACCCGGCTGGTACCGCGCCGACGCGGATCCGGTGGTCGGCGCTGCGCTGCGCCTCATCCACCACGACCCGGCCCGCGCCTGGACCGTCGACGCGCTCGCGCGCGAGGTCGGGCTGTCGCGCGCGGCGTTCTCGCGGCGCTTCACCACGCTCGTCGGCGAGCCGCCGATGAGCTACCTCACCGGCTGGCGCCTCGACCTCGCGGCGGACCTCCTGCTGGAGCCCGACGCCACCCTGACGTCGGTCGCACGCGCCGTCGGGTACGCGACGCCGTTCGCACTGAGCGCCGCCTTCAAGCGCGTGCGCGGCGTGAGCCCCGCCGCGCACCGGGCGCGCGCGGGCGCCGCCTGAGGCGGCTCACCGCGGCACCGGCACGAGTGCGACATCCCGGAGCGCGCCGTCGTCGACGACGGCCGTGAGGTACGTCCCGACCGGCTGACGACGGCGGTCCGTCGGCGACCCGGGGTTGAGGAGCCGCAGCCCACCCGGCGAGGTCGTGTCCCACGGGACGTGGCTGTGCCCGAAAACCAGGAGGTCCGTGCCCGGGAACGCGGCGTCGGCGCGCCGCTCGCGCCCCTGCTTCGTCCCCGTCTCGTGCACGACGGCGAGCCGCAGCCCGTCGATCGTCGCCCGCGCCACCTCGGGCAGACGCGCGTGCAGCGCGGGGCCGTCGTTGTTGCCGGCGACCCCGACCAGCCGGGACGCCCGCGCCTCCAGCCCGTCCAGCAGGTCGGCGCTCACCCAGTCGCCCGCGTGGACCACGACGTCGACGTCGTCGACCGCGCGCCACACCTGGTCCGGGAGCGCCCGCGCCCGGACGGGGACGTGGGTGTCGCTCAGCAGGAGCAGGCGGGTCGGCACGGGTCTCACGATAGGTCGCGCGGACGGGTCGCGCCGGGCCACGATGGGGCATGCCGATCCCTCGCTGGGTGACCCGCAGCAACAAGCGCTTCCTCAACCCCGTGATGCTGCGCGTCGCGACCGGCGTCGGGCCGATGGCGGTCGTGCGCCACGTGGGCCGACGCAGCGGCCGCGTCTACCGCACGCCCGTCTTCGCGTTCGCGTACCGCGACGCGCCGGGAGAGCCGGTCCGCGTCGTCCTCGCGCTCACGTACGGGCCGGACGTCGACTGGGTGCGCAACGTCGACGCCGCGGGCAGGTTCGTGCTGGAGCGGCGGGGCGAGGAGTTCCGCGTCGAGGACCTGCGACGCGTCACGGGCGAGGACGGCCTGCGGCTCGTGCCCGGCTGGACGAGCGCCGTCCTGCGTCGCACCGGGGTGGACCAGTTCCGGACCGGGAGACTTCTGCGGGCGTCGACCGCGACGTCTGCGTAGCCGCGCGCGCGTGCCTCGTCGCCCGGCCCGCGGTCGCGCGCCACGGGACGGCGGACGCCCGGCCGGAGGTCCGACCGGGCGTCCGTGAGCGCTAGCGGGTCAGCACGCGCCGAGGTCGGCCCACGGGCCCCAGGTCGCGGCGCCCGGCTTCTCCCCGAGCGTCCACCACTTGGCCTTCCACGTATGCCCCTCGAAGGACGCCGTCGTCCCACCCACGTACACCTGCGACGCGCTCCACGGCGCCGCCGTGCAGGTCGGGTCGGTGGGGTCCGTCGGGTCGGTGGGGTCCGTCGGGTCGGTCGGGTCGGTCGGGTCCGTCGGGTCCGTCGGGTCCGTCGCGCCGGAGGTGAACGACGCGAACTTCTTCGAGAACTCGAACTTCTGCTGCGCCAGCCCGGAGCAATCGTCCTGCGTCGTCTGCGCACCCGCACAGCCGCCGGTGTCGCGGTGCAGCGCCCAGAACGACAGGTAGGCGACACCCTTCTGCTGCGCGAAGGCGAGCACCGAGTCGGCGTTCGCGAGGGAGAACGTCTCCCCCACACCCCAGTCGGAGACACCGATCATCTCCGTGATGCCGACCATGCCCCAGAGCTGCGCGTCCGTCTTCGACGGGTAGATCGTCCTGAGGAAGCTCACCAGGCCGGTCGTCGCGGTGACGGTGTCCTGCGCCATGTTCGCGCGGTCACCCTCCCAGTAGTCGAACGTCATGACGTTGACGACCGAGACCTCGACGCCGTTGGTCACGGCGTTGCGGAGCAGGTTCTTGCCCGACGCGGCCAGGCCCTGCGTCGTGGTCGGCAGCGTGTACTGCACCTCGAACGTCCGGCCGTTGGCCTTGGCCCAGTCCTGGACGATCTTCAGCGCCTTGTTGCGACGGTCCACGCCGGCGCTGCTGTTGATCGAGTCCGCCTCGATGTCGAAGTCGATGCGCTCGACGTCGTACGTCGTGATGAGCTTCTGGATCTGCGCCGCGATCTTGTTCACGTCCGTGCACGAGTCCGCCAGCTCGGTGAGCTGCCCGTCCTCGGTCGCGTCGTCCGCGGTCCAGCCGCCGAGGGACGGGATCACGTTGCCGCCGCGCGCCTGGATCGCGTCCACCTGGGCGCCGAAGCTCGACTGCGCGATCGGCAGCGACGTGTCGCCGTTCCAGTAGAGCGTGCACGACCCCTGCCGCTCGGTCTGCGCGAACGCGAGCGTGATGTGGTCGGCGCCCGCCTGCTGGGACACGGCGCTGATGTCGTCGCCCAGCCACATCTCGTAGTACGGCGAGAACACGTGGTCGGGGATGGGCGTCGCGGCGGACGCCGGCTGTGCGGCGAGGCCGACGGTCGCGCCGACGGCGAGCGCCGTCGTGGTCGCGAGCGTGAGCAGCTTCCTTCGGAACATGGGAACCTCCGGTCCAGGCCGGCGTCGTCCGTGGCGCCGGGTGCGGGAGACGTCGGTGCACCGGGCGGCCGACGGATCGACGCTACGGCGTCCGCGACCCGCGCCCATCGGTGCGATTGCGTATCTTTCGCGATCTACGCGTCCGTAGCACCCCGTATACGGATGCCCCGGGCGACGACTCCGTGCACGGCACCGCGGAGCCCGCGACCGGGACGCGCACGCCGCCGTCCTGCCATGATGGACGGCATGACCGACCAGCTCTGGATCACCGGCGACCCCGACGCGGACGCGCTCCTCAGCGACGACGCGTTCGCGCTCCTCGTCGGCATGCTCCTCGACCAGCAGTACCCCATGGAGCACGCGTTCGCGGGACCGCGCAAGATCCGCGACCGCCTCGGCTCCATCGACCCGCGCGCCGTGGCGGAAGCGGACCCCGACGCGTTCGTGACGCTCGCGACGACGCCGCCGGCCATCCACCGGTACGGGCGCTCCATGGCGGCCCGGGTGCAGGACCTGGCGCGCGTCGTCGTCGACGAGTACGACGGCGACGCGACCAGGATCTGGACCGCGCCCGGCTCCGGCGACGACGGCACGGCGGCGCCGACCGGCGCGGAGGTCCTCGCCCGGCTGCGCGCGCTGCCCGGGTACGGCGACCAGAAGGCCCGGATCTTCCTCGCGCTGCTCGGCAAGCAGCGCGGCGTGCAGCCCGCGGGGTGGCGCGAGGCGGCCGGCCACTACGGGGACGAGGGGTCGCGCCGGTCCATCGCCGACGTCACGAGCGCGGAGTCGCTCGCGGAGGTCCGCACCTTCAAGAAGGCGCAGAAGGCCGCGGCGAGGGCCGCGAAGGCCTGACCCCGCGGACGCACCGCCGGCCGCACCGCCGGCCCATTCTCGATGGACCTCCGCGTGCGCGACGACGCCCGGCCGCTATCGTCGGCGCGTGACCACGACGACGTCGCGCGCCCCGGCGCTGCCTCCCTCCACCCGCACGCTCCTGGCGCTGGCCGCGGGCGTGGTGGTGCTCGCGGGCGTCCACACGGCCCGGGAGGTGCTCGCACCGCTCCTCCTCGCGGCGGTGATCGTCATCATCTGCCACCCCGTGCGCTTCCCGCTCGAGCGCCGGGGCTGGCCGCGGTGGGCCGCGACGACGGCGGTCGTCGTGGTCGCCTACCTCATCCTCGCCGTGCTCGTCGCGATGCTCGTGTTCGCGGGCTTCCGGTTCGCCGACCTGGTGCGCGAGTACCTGCCGGCGCTGGTGCGCTCGGTCGAGGACGTCGTCGACCAGCTCTCCGCCGTCGGGATCGACACGGACGTCGCGGAGGCGGCGACGTCCTGGCTGGAACCCGCCCGGGTCCTCAGCCTCGCGGGGAACGTGTCGGGCATGGCGCTCGGCATCGCGACGGCCTTCTTCTTCGTGCTCGCCTACGCGATCTTCATGGCGGCGGACGCGGCACGGTACTCGACCGCGACCACGGTCTTCGGCACCGAGCGCGCCGCGACGATCGACCGCGCGTCCCGGTTCAGCGGCGGCGTGCGGCGCTACTTCGTCGTCAACGCGTCGTTCGGCGCGGTCGTGGCGATCGTCGACGGCGTGGCGCTCTGGCTGCTCTCGGTCCCCGCGCCGACGGTGTGGGCGATCCTCGCGTTCGTCACCAACTTCGTCCCCAACATCGGTTTCGTGCTCGGCCTCGTCCCGCCCGCGATCATGGCGTTCGTCGTCGGCGGGTGGCAGCTCGCGCTCGCCGTCGTCGCGGTCTACTGCGTCGTGAACGTCGTGCTCCAGGTGCTCGTCCAGCCCAAGTTCGTGGCCGACGCCGTGAACCTCAGCCTGACCCTCAGCTTCGTCTCCGTCGTGTTCTGGACGTTCGTCATCGGGCCGCTCGGGGCGATCCTCGCGATCCCGCTCACGCTGCTCGTGCGCGCCCTCGTGCTGGAGCCCGACCCGGGCTCGGGCTGGCTGCGCTGGCTCTCCGGCGACGACGTGCCCCGGGACGGCGGGACGGAGAGCCCTGCACCCGGCGCGGCGGAGGGCGACGAGGCGGCCGCGATGGAGGGCGACGAGATCGCCTCCCGCCGGGACGCGGGCGCCGGACCGGAGCTCGAGCATGACCCTCAGGTCCAGCCTGAGGGTTCGGCCGCGGACGGCGCCCCCGCCCCGGAGACGGCGTAGCCGCGCACCCTGTTGCGACCACGTCCGTGGTCCCTAGGCTGGCAGACGGCGGGTGTCCGCCCGTCACCGGCACGGGGAGGAACCATGGCGCACGGAGACATCACGCACATCGACATCCCGGTGAGCGACAGCGGCCGGGCCACGCAGTTCTACGGTGAGCTCTTCGGCTGGCAGATCGCGGAGGTCCCGGGCTTCGAGGGCTACCCCATGTGGCAGGCGCCCAACAAGATCAGCGGTGGCGGTCTCGCCCCGCGGTCCGAGGGGTTCACGAGCCCGCGCAGCTACGTCGAGGTCGACTCGATCGAGGACACGCTCGCGAAGGTCCGCGAGTTCGGGGGCCGCGTGGTCCTGGAGAAGTCCGAGATCAGCCCGACGTCCTGGTGGGCGGCGTTCGAGGACGCCGACGGGAACCAGATCGGCCTCTACGAGGGCACGACGGACGCGGGCTGACCGCACCCGGTGACCCGCCCGGACGGTCGTCGCGGTCAGAGCGACAGCACGCGACCGTCCGGGTCGCCCGACCGACGCGGTCGGAGCGTGGGCGGGGGCGGCCACGGGAGGTCGTAGCGCTCGACGGGGACGTCGATCGCGCCGAAGTCGTCGGTCTGCACGACCACGCCGTCCGGAGTGACCTCCACGAGCCGGACGCGCAGCGGGGGCGCGTCCTCCTGCTCGAGCATCCACACGTCGGCCAGCCACGCGAGGCTGAGCCCGTCGAGGGCCTCCTCCGCCTCCAGCCAGTCCACCGGGCCGGTCAGCTCGCGCCCGAGGAGCGACACCGCGACCCAGGCGTCACCCTCGGGACGGATCCAGCCCACGTGCTCGCGGTCGTCGGGGCGGCGGTGCGGGATCCACTCGGCGGGCAGCATCCCGGCAGGCTAGCCCGCCGGCCGTCCGCGAGCCAGCACATTGCCGCCCTCCGGGTGCCGCCGCTCAGCGGGCGGGGAGGGGCTCGTTCCCCGACCCCTCGCGGAAGCCCTCGCCGAACCCGTCGCGGTAGCCGCGGTCGTAGGCCTCGGCGCTCCCCTCCCGGAAGAGGTCGTCGGCGGACGGCCGGACGAGCGCGCGCGCCCCCGGCCCGTCGTCCTCGCCCACGTACCGGCCCAGCCCCCGCACGACGGCGACCGGCCGGCCCGCCGTCTTGCCCCGCACCAGCTCGCTCGCGGAGGCCACCTCGTCGGCGACGGCCGTGACCGTCACGGAGAGGGGACGGCCGTGCGCGTCCGTCCCGCCGCGCAGGTCCTCGGCCACGACGATCCCAGCCGCACCGATCGCGACGTCGACCAGCCCGTCGCGCCACGCACGACCCGCGGTGTCGGTGACGACGACGCCGAGACGGTCGAGCCCGAACCGGTCGCGCAGCGCGGCCCGCAGCGCCCGGGCCGAGGCGTCCGGGTCGAGCGGGAGCAGCAGGACCGTCCCGTCGGGCGTGTTCGACGCGTCGACCCCGGCGGCGGCCATGACGAGGCCCAGGTGGTTCTCGACGATGCGCAGCGGAGGCTGACCCGGGCGCTCGCGCGTCGCGACGACGCGCACCGTCTCGTCCGTGATCGCCTGCTCGCGGTCGGCGGCGCCGACGACGCGGCCCTCCGCCTTGGACACGACCTTGCTCGTCACCACGACGACGTCGCCCTCGGCGAGCGCGTCGCCCGGCGCCGCCCCGGCCAGCAGGTCGCCGACGAGCGCGGCGAGGTCGTCGCCCGGTCGCACCTCGCCCAGGCCCGACGGCGCCCACGCGGACAGGCGCGCGGCGTCGTCGGGCACGAGGGGACCCACGCCGGACGTCATCGCGCCAGCTTCGGCAGGACCTCGCGACCGAAGACCTCGATCCACTCCCGCTGGTTGCGGCCCACGTTGTGGAGGTAGATCCGGTCGAAGCCGAGGTCGACGAACTTCTGGATGTACGCGCGGTGCTCGTCGGGGTCGGCCGAGATGACCATGCGGCCCTCGAAGTCCTCGGGGCGCACGAGCTTGGCCATCTGCTCGAAGTCGTGCGGCGAGCGGATGTCGGCCTTGGGGAACTTCATGCCGCCGTTGGGCCACTCGGTCATCGCGTTCGCGAGCGCCTCCTCGTCGGTCGCCGCCCAGGACAGGTGGAGCTGCAGCACCTTGGGCATCGCCTGCGGGTCCCGGCCGGACTCACGGACGCCGTCGTCGAACTTGCCGAACAGCATGGAGATCTTCTCCAGCGGCGCGCCGACCGTGATGAGGCCGTCCGCGTGCCGGCCGGCGCGCTTGGCCGTCACCGGGCCGGCCGTGGCGACGAGAATCTCGGGCGCGACCTCGGGCATGGTCCACAGCCGCGTGGACTCCATCTTGTAGAACGTCCCGGAGTGCTTGACGTCCTTGTTGTCGAGCCCGGACTGGAACAGCTTCTTGATGACGTCGATCGCCTCGAACATGCGGTTGATGCGCTCGGGTGCCTCCGGCCAGTACCCCGCGACCACGTGCTCGTTGAGCGCCTCGCCCGAGCCCAGGCCGAGCCAGTGCCGCCCGGGGTACATCGCGGCGAGCGTCGCCGACGCCTGGGCCACCATCGCGGGGTGCCAGCGGAACGTCGGCGCCGTGACGCCCGGGCCGAGGTCGCCCGTCGTACGCTCGCCGAGCGCGGTGAGCACGTTCCACACGAACGACGACTCGCCCTGCGCCGGGACCCACGGCTGGAAGTGGTCCGCCGCCATGGTGCCGGAGAAGCCGTGCTCCTCCGCGTAGGCCGAGAGCGCGACGGCCTCGGTCGGGTGGAACTGCTCGAGCATGGCGGCGTAGCCGATCGTCAGACCCATGCTCCGACCCTAGTACGCGCCGGGCGAGACTCGCCCGAGCGAGGCCGGGGCCGCCTGCTGCGGCGGTCCCGGCCGTGCGTCTCAGACGTAGACGGGGGTCAGCGCCGCGTACTCCTCGACGGAGCCGTTGCGGAGGCAGACCTCGATGATCTGCCGCCCCAGCGGGTCGAGGTCGTCGGTGAGGAACTGCCGCAGCTCGCTGGCGAAGAAGTCGGTGATGATCCGCGCCCCGGCGTCGTAGGCCTCCAGACCGACCTGGGACTGGAGCTCGGGCCGCAGGAACGTGGGCCGCACGAGCTGGCCGTCGATCTTCATCTCCGTGAGCGTGTACCCGAACAGCGGGCACCGCGCCGGGGTGAGCTCCTCGGGGCGCAGGCGCCCGCCGCCGCGCCGCGCAAGGTACTCGCGCGTGAGCCACTCCGCGGCGAAGTCGACCTTGTACGCGCCGATGTGCTGGTTGGGCGTCAGGACGTACCGGGTCCGGTCCATCTCCACGAGCTGGCGCAGCAGGAGGTTCGCGGCCGCGACCTTCGTCCCCGTCGCGAACGGCCAGTACGACCCGACGCCCTCCGCGACCATGCCGCCGTGAGCCAGAGCCTCCGTCGCCGACCGCGACTCGCCGATCGACGGGTTCTTGTCCCCGCGCGGCGCGACGAGCCGCCAGATCCACGCGAGCGAGGCGGGGACCACGTGGGTCATTCCCATGATCCCGTAGGTCGGGTGGTCCCGGGTGCAGGCCGGCATGCGGGCGCCGAAGGTCCGGACGTCGACCTCCGCCGGGCCGCCGACGTCGGTGAGCAGGTGGCGGGGCACGACGACCCGCGGGTTGGGGCACCGCCGGCCGTCGGAGTCGAGGGAGTGCTCCCAGGGCAGCACGGTGGCGTCGGGGACGCCGTCGATGTTGAAGAACACGAGCGGGACGTCGGGGTGGATGCAGGCGCGCTCCAGGTGGACGTCCTGGCCGTAGCCGGTGAGGTTGTCGACCCGCACGAACCAGGCCTCCTCCGCGTCCGTGACGACGAGGCGGCCGTCGCCCGTCTGGAGCCCGGCGTGGCACAGGGTCATGTCGTCGGTGACGGGGTCGAGCGCGCTCGTCTCGCCGAGCGTGATGACGTACGGCTCGTCCGTCACGACGTTCGTGCCCAGCAGGATCCGCCCGTCCTCCTGGCGGCGGATCTCCTGGCACATCTCGGACTTGCCGCCACCCGACGCGCCCTCGTGCATGACGACGGTCTCGTTCTCGTACGGCGTGGTGACGCGGACCGACGACGCGTGCGCGGTGACCCAGCCCTCGCGCTCGCCGACGTCGAGCAGGACCGAGAACACGCCCTTCTTCGCGCTCGGACCGGGGTAGAGGTTGTACGCGAAGACCTCGTGCAGCGTCTCGGAGCGGTCGTGCACGACGACCTGGCGGCCGTCGAACCGCGTGTGGCGGAACGGCGGGGCCACGTAGAGGATCGAGCGCGGCTCGAACGGCCCCAGCTCGTCGAACGTGGTCCACCCCTGCAGGTCGACGAGCGCGAGGGCGAAGAACGCCGCGTTGACCGGGCAGACGGCGAGCGACGGGTAGCCGTGGGTGCGTCCCCCCGCGCGGAACGGCACGACCACCAGCTCCTGGGTCGCGAGCCACGCGAGGGTCTCCTCCTTGACGGCGTCGAACCCGGTCCCGAAGACGTCGCGGTAGCGCGGCTTGTCCGTGGGCAGGTCGTCGGCGATGCGCATGCAGTCCGGGTCGCGCCGGCGCATGTAGTCCTCGGGGTAGTTCACGGCGATGCCGTTCCGGCAGCGCACCACCTCGGCCTCGGGCACGAGCGTGCCGTCGGCGTCGTACTCGACCACGAACCGCGGACCGCCGTCGGGGCCGAGCGCGAGGCGGTAGAGCTCGTCGCGCGAGGACGGGACGACGAGGTCCGGGCACGCCGCGAGCGCCGCCTCGAGCGCGGGCGGGAGGACGACGCCGGGTGGCAGCGCCCCGGTCGTGCGCGCGGGGTCGGTGGTCGTGAGGGTCATGGTTGCTCCCGGTGGTCGGCGCGAGGGACGAGATCGAGGTGCGCCCACGAGCACCCGGGTCTTTGCGTGCAGGTTACGAGTCGATGACCAATCACCCCCAGGGACCTTGGACCCGTCTTGATGTGCCTCACAGGTCGGGTACGCGTCCCCGCGCCGCGCCGACCCGGATAGCCTCTCGTCGGTGAGCACCCCTCCCCCGCCCGACGCTCCCCTCGACACGCGAGCCCTCGTGGAGCCCGTGGACCGCGCGGCGGTGCGCGCGCACCACCGGGAGCTGAGGCGCCGGGCGCGCGCGGGACGGACGCGCACGGGATCCTCGGTGGCGTCCCGGGTGCTCGCCAGGGTGCTCGGAACCACCCTCCTCGCCCTCCTGCTCGCCCTGGCGGTGTTCGTCGTCGGCGCCGTCCTCGCCCTCGTCGTGGTCGGTCTCGTCGCCGCCGGGGTCGCCGTCCCGGTCGCCGTCGGGCTCGTGGCGGCCGGCGTCGTCGCGGTCGGCCTCCTCGTCGCCCGGGGCGTGCGGGGGTCGTCCGCCCGGGAGCACGAGCGGGCCTACCGCCTGAGCCGGTTCGCCGCGGCGAACGGGTTCGACGTCGTGCCGCGGGTCGACGAGCCGGAGCTGCCCAGCGGGGCGTTCCGGCTGGGCATCCTCCGCGTCGCCCGGAACGTGGTCCGCACCCACGGTCGCCGCCCCGTCGAGGTCGCGAGCTACACCTACAGCGCCGGCTACCGCAACGGCGAGTCGTTCGAGTTCACCTATGCCATGGTCACGCTCGACCGCTCCCTGCCCCGCGTCGTCGTGGAGACGGCACCCGCTCGGGGGATGCGGGGCGCCCGGGCTCCGCGGGGCGTCGAGCGCGTGTGGGAGCTGCCGGTCGACGGCCCGTTCGGCGACCGCCACCGTGCCTACGGGCCCGTGCGGTCCCCGACCGGCACGGCGCGCGCCGTCTTCCCCCCGGAGGTCGTCGAGGCGCTCGTCCGCGGTCCCCTCCCGCTCGCGGCGGAGGTGTCCGGAGACCGGCTCTTCCTGTTCAGCGAGCGCGCGCTCGACCTGCTCGACCCCGCGACCTGGGAACGCCTCCTCGGGACGGCCACGGACCTGGCTGCACGCCTGTCCGGCGCGGACGGGACCGGCGCCCCGGGCACCGTTCCCGGCACCCGGTGACGACGGCGGCCGGGACGCGAGACGTCGTCCGGCGCGGCCCCGAGATCTGGGAGAATGGACGACCATGAGCGACTTCCCGACGAACGCGCCGACGGGCGCGGCCGATGCCACTGCAGCAACGACCTCCTCCGCCGGCCACGTAGCCGGCGACGTCGTCCGCGCGGTGGTCGCGGGAGTACCCGACCGGGTGAGTCTCGACGGGCTCGAGGAGACCTACGACGCCCGCTGGGCCGAGCAGGGGACGTACGCGTTCGACCGCTCGAAGACCCGCGAGCAGGTCTTCTCCATCGACACCCCGCCGCCGACGGTCTCCGGCTCCCTGCACGTCGGCCACGTCTTCTCCTACACCCACACCGACGTCGTCGCGCGCTTCCAGCGCATGCGCGGCCTCGAGGTGTTCTACCCCATGGGCTGGGACGACAACGGCCTGCCCACCGAGCGGCGCGTCCAGAACTACTACGGCGTCCGCTGCGACCCCACGCTCCCCTACGTCGAGGGCTTCGAGCCCCCGCACGAGGGTGGCGAGGGCAAGTCCGTCAAGGCCGCCGACCAGGTGCCGGTGAGCCGCCGCAACTTCATCGAGCTGTGCGAGCGCCTGACCGCCGAGGACGAGAAGCAGTTCGAGGCGCTGTGGCGCCGGCTCGGGCTCTCGGTCGACTGGGCGCAGCACTACCAGACCATCGACGCGCGGTCGCGCACGGCCGCGCAGCGCGCGTTCCTGCGCAACCTCGGCCGCGGCGAGGCCTACCAGGCCGAGGCGCCGGGGCTGTGGGACGTGACGTTCCAGACGGCGGTCGCGCAGGCCGAGCTCGAGGCGCGCGACTACCCCGGGCACTTCCACAAGGTCGCGTTCCACCGCGTCGCGCCGGGCACGCCCGACGACGGCGCACCCGTCTACATCGAGACCACGCGCCCCGAGCTGCTCGCCGCGTGCGTCGCGCTCGTCGCGCACCCGGACGACGAGCGCTACCAGCACCTGTTCGGCACGACGGTGCGCTCGCCGCTGTTCGACGTCGAGCTGCCCGTCCTCGCCCACCCCGCCGCCGAGCGCGACAAGGGCGCGGGCATCGCGATGTGCTGCACGTTCGGCGACCTCACCGACGTGCAGTGGTGGCGCGAGCTGCAGCTCCCGACGCGCTCGATCATCACGCGCGACGGGCGCATCGTGCGCGAGACGCCGGACTGGATCACGTCGCACTCCGGCCAGGGCGTGTTCGCCGAGATCGAGGGCAAGACGACGTTCTCCGCGCGCCAGGTCGTCGTCGACGCCCTGCGGGACGCGGGCGACCTCGACGGCGAGCCCGTGCCGACGCAGCGCAAGGCGAACTTCTTCGAGAAGGGTGACAAGCCGCTCGAGATCGTCACCTCGCGCCAGTGGTACATCCGCAACGGCGGCCGCGACTGGACCACCGCGGACGGCACCGTCCGCGACCTGCGCGGCGAGCTGCTCGGCCGGGGCAAGGAGCTCGCGTTCCACCCCGACTTCATGCGCGTGCGCTACGAGAACTGGGTCGGCGGCCTCAACGGCGACTGGCTCATCTCGCGCCAGCGCTTCTTCGGCGTCGCGATCCCGCTGTGGTACCCGGTGCTGGAGTCCGGCGAGGTCGACCACGACCACCCCATCGTCCCGTCCGAGGACGCCCTGCCCGTCGACCCGTCGTCCGACGTCCCCGCCGGGTACACCGAGGACCAGCGCGGCGTCCCGGGCGGGTTCGTGGGCGAGAACGACATCATGGACACGTGGGCGACCTCCTCGCTCACGCCGCAGATCGCTGGCGGCTGGGAGGTCGACACCGACCTCTTCGAGCGCGTGTTCCCCATGGACCTGCGCCCGCAGGGCCAGGACATCATCCGGACCTGGCTGTTCTCGACCGTCGTGCGCTCGCACCTCGAGTTCGGCTCGCTGCCGTGGAAGAACGCCGCGATCTCCGGCTGGATCCTCGACCCCGACCGCAAGAAGATGTCGAAGTCCAAGGGCAACGTCGTCACGCCGATGGGCCTGCTGGAGGAGCACGGCTCCGACGCGGTGCGGTACTGGGCCGCCTCGGCCCGCCTGGGCACGGACGCGGCGTTCGAGGTCGGCCAGATGAAGATCGGGCGCCGCCTCGCCATCAAGATCCTCAACGCGTCGAAGTTCGCGCTGTCGTTCGGGGTCGACGCCGAGACCGGGACGGGCGAGATCGTCCTCGACCCCGCGCTCGTCACCGAGACGCTCGACCGCGCGATGCTCGCCGGCCTCGCGTCCGTCGTCGAGAAGGCGACCGAGGCGTTCGAGGCGTACGACCACACGCGCGCCCTCGAGACCACGGAGACGTTCTTCTGGACGTTCTGCGACGACTACCTCGAGCTCGTGAAGGACCGCGCGTACGGCGCCGGGGCCGCGTCGTCCGACGTCTCGCCCGAGACCCGGTCCGCGCGCGTCGCGCTCGCGATCGCGCTCGACACGCTCCTGCGCCTCTTCGCGCCGTTCGTGCCGTTCGCGACCGAGGAGGTCTGGTCGTGGTGGCGGGCGTCAGAAGGCTCGATCCACCGCGCGCCGTGGCCGACCTCCGACGTCGCACGCTCGGCGGCCGGCGACGCCGACCCGGCCGTGCTCACGGCCGCGGGCCACGCGCTCGCGGCGCTGCGCAAGATCAAGTCCGAGGCGAAGGTCTCGATGCGCACGCCGATCCTCGCGGCGCAGGTCGCCGTCCCGGCGGCGTCGCTGGCGGGCGTGGAGGCGTCGGTCGTCGACGTCCGCAACGGCGGGCGCGTCACCGGCACGCTCGACCTCGTCGCGGCCACGGAGGGCCAGGGCGACCCGGCCGTCCAGGGCGGGATCGTCGTCGTCTCCTCCGAGCTCGGCGAGCCCGAGGCCCGCAAAAAGGCCTGACCCCCCACCCGTTGTGGGCATGGAATGGGCCCGGTTCTGACCCCAGAACCGGGCCCATTCCATGCCCACAGCAGCCGGCGGGTCAGATGATCTCGCCGCGCAGCCTCGCGTCGTCACCGGACATCGTCGCCGCGACCTCGCGCGGCGTGCCCTCGTCGGCCCACCGCAGGGTCGCGCCGACGCCCTCGATGAGCTCGACGCTGCCCTCGGGCGCGAACGTCAGGCCGGCGTCCTGGCCCACCGCGGCGCGCACGAGCGCGACCGTCGCGGGGAGCTTCTCGAGGCCCTCGGTGACGCCCAGGTCCTGGATCTCCTCCCGGGTCGCGGCGATGTGCATCGGGCTCGGCCCGATCCAGAGCGAGCGGCCGTCGAGCGCGGCGTCCTGTCCGTACTCGTCCGCCAGGACGAGCTCCTTGACCTGCCCGCGCGCGAGGACCGCCACGACGTCCTCGACGGACGTCACGGCGCCCGACTCGCGCCCCTGCTCCTGGCGGAACTCCGCGAGGACCTTCTCCCGTCGCCGCTCGCGGAAGCTGTCGAGCGCGTCGGCGACGTTCGACTCGAACGCGGCCTCGTTGATGCCCGGTCCCCGACCGCCGCCCGGGACCTCGATGACACGCTCCGCCGTCGCACGGCCCAGCGCCCCGCGCACGAGGGGTACCGCGCGCACGTCCCCGGTGAGGAGGACGAGCTCGGGGTGGTACTCCGCCGCCTGGCGCTCGAGCTCGGCCGCCACCGCCTCGGCGTTGCGCTCCCAGGAGTCCTCCGCGCGCGACTCGATGCGCTTGTGCGACAGTCCGCCGGTGCGGACCTTGTTGATGACGTCGTGGCCGCCCTCGACCGACTCGGGCTCCGCGTACGGCAGGTGCCCCCCGGCGACGGACCACGTGAGGTCCGCGCCCTGGCGGTCGACGACGACGCGCACGTAGTCGACGGACTCGTCCGCCGCGCGTGCCGCCTGGAGCAGCGCGGGGACCGGCCCCCACGACCCCTTCGTGAGCGCCGGCGGGTCCTTGACGACGCGGTCGACCAGCACGCCCGTGTCGTCCGCGATCAGCACGCGCCCGTGGGTGCCCCCGACCCGCGTCGGCCGCAGCACCACCTCCTCGAGGTCGTCGAGGACGGCGTCGGGCGCGCCTTCCTGGCGCAACGTGCGCCGCACGCCCTTCCAGCGGTTCTCGACCTCGCGGTCCCCGGCCTCGTTGGCCCGCGTCGCGTCGATGTACACCGTCGCGAAGGGGCCCGGGTGGCCGAGGAGGGGCTTGAGCCAATCGATCTTCATGCGAACACCTCTAGCGTCCGTCGGCGTGGCGGGCGGGCCGCCCGGCGTGCAGGTCCTGCCGACGCCGGGGCCCACCCTGGGACCCCTCCAGGGTCTGTCAGATCGACCGGCGTCGCCACCGCGCGTCGGACGGGGCCGTCGGCGGACGCCGACGGTCAGGAGGTCGTCAGGAGTAGGTGTCGAGGACGGGCGTGCCCTCGCCCGACGCGGCGTGCTCCGCCGCGATCCGCTCGTGGTGGCGGATGACCTCGCGGACGATGAACTCGCGGAACTGCTCCGCGAACTGGGGGTCGAGGCCCGCGGCGTCCGCGATCCCCGTGAGGCGCGCGATCTGCTGCCGGTCCCGGTCCGGGTCGGCCGGGGGCAGCCCGCCCTGCGCCTTGAGCTCCCCGACCCGACGCGTGAACTTGAACCGCTCCGCGAGCAGGTGCATGAGCGCGGCGTCGATGTTGTCGATGCTGTCGCGCAGCGTGAGGATCTCGGCGGGGACGGCAGAGGGGCCGGGCGGGTTCGTCACCCACTGATCCTAGGCGCGCCCGGCGACCCGAGGAACGCGATACTCGGAGTACGGAGTAAAGTGTCACGCCGTCCCTACCTGCCGTCCCACTCAGCGGAGAGTCCCATGACGGAACACGCGTCGCCGAGCCTCGTCGAGGTCTCCCCCACGGCGACCATCAGCACCCTCCTCACCGACCGCGTCGCCCGTGGTCCCCACGCGACGCTCGTCGAGCGCCGGACCACCGCGGACGGCCCGTGGGAGCCCATCACCGCGCAGGAGTTCGAGGCGGACGTCGTCGCCGTCGCCCGCGGCCTCGTGGCCCGCGGCATCGAGCCGGGCGACCACGTCGCGATCATGTCCCGCACGCGCTACGAGTGGACCCTCCTCGACTTCGCCACGTGGGCCGTCGGCGCCGTCCCCGTGCCCGTCTACGAGACGTCGTCCGCCGAGCAGGTGCACTGGATCTGCTCCGACGCCGCGGTCCGCCTCGCCATCGTGGAGACCGCGCCCCACGCCGCGGAGGTCGCGTCCGTCCGGGACCGCCTGCCCGACCTGGAGGACGTGCTCGTCGTCGAGGACGGCGCCGTGGACGCCCTGCGCGCCGCGGGCGCCGACGTCCCCGCCGCGGAGATCGACCGCCGTCGTGCCGCCCAGCGGGTCGACGACCTCGCGACGGTCATCTACACCTCCGGCTCGACCGGGCGCCCCAAAGGCGTCGAGCTCACGCACCGGAACTTCGTCCACCTCGCGCTGAACGGCCGCGCGGGCCTCGCCGAGATCCTCGACTCCGACGGCGCCCGCACCCTCCTCTTCCTGCCGCTCGCCCACGTCTTCGCGCGCTTCATCCAGGTCGTCGTCGTCGCGTCGAACGCCGTGCTCGCGCACTCGTGGGACACCAAGAACCTCGTCGCCGACCTCGGGACGTTCCACCCGACGTTCCTGCTGGCCGTGCCGCGCGTCTTCGAGAAGGTCTACAACACGGCCGAGCAGAAGACCGGGACCGGCGCCAAGCGCAAGGTCTTCCACTGGGCCGCGAAGGTCGCGATCACGTGGTCGCGCGCGCTCGACACCCCAGCCGGGCCGTCGTTCGGGCTGCGCGTGCAGCACGCCGTCGCCGACCGGCTCGTCTACTCGACGCTGCGGGCCGCGATGGGCGGGCAGCTCACGTACTCGATCTCCGGCGGCGCGCCCCTCGGCGAGCGGCTCGGCCACTTCTACCGCGGCGTCGGGCTGCGCATCCTCGAGGGCTACGGCCTCACCGAGACGACCGCCCCCACGGCCGTGAACCTTCCCGGCCTCACCAAGATCGGCACCGTCGGGCCCGCGTTCCCCGGCACCTCGCTGCGGATTGACGACGACGGCGAGCTGCTCGTCAAGGGCGACCACGTCTTCCGCGGCTACCGCAACCAGCCCGAGCTCACCGCCGAGGCGCTCCAGGACGGCTGGTTCCGCACCGGCGACCTCGGCGCGTTCGACGACGACGGCTACCTGCGCATCACCGGCCGCAAGAAGGAGATCATCGTCACCGCCGGCGGCAAGAACGTCGCCCCGGCGGTGCTGGAGGACCGCCTGCGCGCCCACCCGCTCGTGAGCCAGGTCGTCGTCGTCGGCGACCAGCGCCCCTTCATCGGCGCGCTCGTCACTCTCGACGCCGAGATGCTGCCCGGCTGGCTCTCGACGCACGGCCTGCCGACCATGGACGTCGACGCCGCCGCCACGAACGCCGACGTCCTCGCCGCGCTCGACCGCGCCGTCGCGCACGCGAACGAGGCGGTCTCCCGCGCCGAGTCGATCCGGAAGATCACGGTCCTGACCACGGACTTCACCGAGCAGAACGGCTACCTCACCCCGTCGCTCAAGGTGAAGCGCGGCCTCGTCATCAAGGACTTCGCCGACACGATCGACACCCTCTACGGCTCCAAGGTGGGCGCCGACGCCTGACCGAGGAACGTCCCCGGTCCGCCGAGGTAGAACCCTGGTCCGCCCAGGTAGAGCCCTGGTCGGCCGAGGTAGAGCTGTGGGCACCCTGCCCGACGGCGTGTGGTCGCCCTGGGTGGCGGGGTGGGTGGTGGTGCCGCGTCTACCATCCGCCGCTCGTTCCTCGCGGCTCCCGCCAGGCCCACCACGACGCGGCACCACCACCCACCCCGCCCGGCGTCGTCTCACCTTGGTCTTCCCGCACCCGGGCGACCGCCCGCGGTGTCGATCAGCCCGGGGGGTCGCCGACCAGCGTCGCCTGGGCGACCGGACCGCCGTCCGATCCGTCGGCGACGACGCAGTTCAGGGCGAGCAGACGTCGTCGGGCCAGGCCTCAGCCTCGGCAGACCAGGCCTCTACGTCGGCGGACCACGGTTCTGGCTCGGAAGGAAGACGCCGTACCGCTCCCACCTGCGCAGGTGCGACGGTGGGCGCGGCATTCGTCTTCCACACCACCTTGGTGGGTCCACCGGCCCCGGGAAGCTACCTCGGGAGACCAGGCCTCTACCTCGGCGTGGTGGCTCGGGTGAGCCCAAGCCAGGGTGCGGCGACGGCCGAGCGGTGGGGGTGGGCTCGGATGCGAAAGGGCGTCAAAGCGGCGCTCCAAAGACCCACGCCCGACAGTCCAGGGTGACGGCGCCGCAGCCCCGAGCACCGAGCCCACCCCCACCGCGGACCCGACCCCGCGGGCTTGAAACCGACCACGGGTCTACCTCGGCGGACCGGGGCACTACCTCATCGGGTTGCCGGTCAGGCGGACTTCTCCCGCGGGGTCCGCGACCGCGTAGCAGTCGTGCGCGGCACGATCGTGGGGTTCACGTTGTCCAGCACGACCTCACGCGTGATCACCACACGCTCCACGTCATCACGCGACGGCACGTCGAACATCACCTGCTGCAACACCTCCTCCATGATCGCCCGCAACCCCCGCGCCCCCGTCCCACGCAACAACGCCTGCTCCGCGACCGCCTCCACC